>WNGR01000297.1_pt1 | contig 93646 bp, 87 predicted proteins | sample 5407581 | NCBI WGS metagenome assembly WNGR01 (sample SAMN13153383, study PRJNA577476) | soil metagenome | isolation source: 80 cm soil or saprolite under Garry oak tree replicate 2 | place: USA:California | collected 2016-06-15
TTCGGCGTACGCTAATCACAATAGAAGCGCCTGGCGCGCGTGGCGCCCATCCTCGCCGCGCCGAATCGTTGGCAACGGCGGTTGGCAATGGCGGTTGGCAACCGCGGCGCTTCGTCTACAATCTCGCCTTTCCCCAAAGTTTGTCAGGAAGTCGCAGGTGTCCCGAACTGCCCCCCATCGTCGCTCGCCGAAGCGCCACAAGGCGCCCGCTCCGGCGCCAGCGCCCGTCATTACCGGTCGTGAGCCGATCATCGAAATCGTTTCGCTCGATATGGAAGCGCGCGGCGTCGGTCGCGTCGAAAACGAGGACGGCACGCCCGGCAAGGTGATTTTCGTCGAAGGCGCGTTGCCCGGCGAACGCGTCAGCTATGCCACGCATCACAGCAAGCCGAAATTCGAGCAGGCCGACGTGGTGCAGGTGTTCCGCGAAAGCGTGATCCGCACCACGCCGAAGTGCAGCTATTTCGATACCTGCGGCGGCTGTTCGATGCAGCATCTGGATATCCGCGCCCAGATCGCCGTCAAGCAGCGCGTGCTCGAGGACAATCTTCAGCATCTGGCGAAGGTGCGCCCCGAAACGGTGTTCCGGCCGATTCACGGACCGTCCTGGGGTTATCGCTATCGCGCGCGTCTGGCCGTGCGTTATCTGCCGGAAAAGGGCGGCATGCGTATCGGCTTTCACGAGAAGAAGAGCAGCCACATCGCCGATATGAAGACCTGCGAGGTGCTGCCGCCGCACGTGTCCGCCATGCTGATGCCGCTGCGCTTCATGGTCCGCAAGCTGTCGATCTACGACCGCATGCCGCAGATCGAGCTTGCGGTCGGCTCGTCGGTCACTGCGCTGGTGCTGCGCAATCTCGAGCCGATCACCGCCGCGGACGAACAGGTGCTGCGCGATTTCGCCGACGAGCACAAGGTGCAGTGGTGGCTGCAGCCGAAGGGGCCGGACACGGTCACGCCGTTCTATCCGCTCGACGTGGAACTCGACTACACGCTGCCGGAATACGACATCCGCATGCCGTTCAAGCCGACCGATTTTACTCAGGTGAATCATGAGATCAACCGTGTGCTGGTGAGTCGCGCGCTGCGGCTGTTGGCGCCGGCGCGCACGGATCGTGTGCTCGATCTGTTTTGCGGGATCGGCAACTTCACGCTGCCTCTCGCACGGATTTCGAAGGAAGTCGTGGGTATCGAAGGCAGCGAGGTGCTGACTTCGCGTGCGCTCGCCAATGCCGAACTGAACGGCGTGGAGGGGCATACGTCGTTCGCGTGCCGCAATCTGTTCGAACTCACCGCCGACGACATGCGCGCGCTCGGCCACTTCGACAGATTCCTCGTCGACCCGCCGCGCGAAGGCGCGCTGGCCGTCGCCAAGGCGCTCGCGGAAATCGCGCAGAGCGGCAATGGGCCGCTGCCCAAGCGTATCGTCTATGTATCGTGCAATCCGGCGACGCTCGCGCGCGATGCCGGCCTGCTCGTGCATGAAGCCGGCTATCGGCTGGTGGGCGCGGGCGTGGTGAACATGTTCCCGCACACGTCGCACGTGGAATCGATTGCGTTATTCGAGCGGGACTGAGCGAGTTCGTTGCCGGCCTGCGCTGGATAGAAAGCCGGCGGCGGTCTATGCAACAACAGAAACAAAAACGCCACGACCGAAGTCGTGGCGTTTCTTATTTCCCGCTAATTTCGGGTGCCGTGCGGCTGCTTAGAATTGCCACCACGATTTTTCCTTACCCGGCCTTGCACGGCCCGTGACGTACGGGCTGTCCGGGAAGGTGCCGGCGAGAATGCGCTTGGTGTCGTCGGCCAGTTGCGGCTGGTTCAGCCTCTCGTACGACAGCATCATGATGTGCAGCGCGTCTTCGATAGCCGGTGCGTTCTTGTATTCCTTCAACGCCAGTTGCGCGCGGTTGATCGCGGCGACATAAGCGCCGCGGCGGTAGTAGTAATCCGCCGCGTGAACCTCGTGCGACGCCAGCGCGTTCACGATATAGCGCATGCGTTGTGCGGCGTCCGGCGCATACTTGCTGTTCGGATAGCGGTCCACAACGACCTTGAACGCGTCATACGACTCGCGCAGCGATTTCGGATCACGCTCGCTCATGTCCTGGCCGGAGAAGCGGCCGAACAGACCCAGGTCGTCGTTGAAATGGATCATGCCCTTCAGGTAGTACGCGTAAGCGATATCCGGATGATCCGGGTGCAGCTGGATGAAGCGGTCGATCGCCTGGTCGGCGGTGGCGTTTTCGTTGTCTTTCCAGTTGCAATACGCGACGTTGATCTGCGCTTGCTGTGCGAAGTGGCCGAACGGATCGCGGCCCTGGAGCATTTCGAAGTACTTCGCGCACTTGCCGTAATCACCACCGGTCAAGGCGTCGTTCGCCTCCGTATATAATTTGTTGTTGTTCCACGTTGCCGTTTCGTCGGTCTTTTCCGGCAAGCCGTGACAAGCCGCGACAACGGCGACGGCTGCGGCGCACGCAATGTATCCGGCCACTTTCCGGGCCGCCTTCTTGATGGCCGCCATATTGATCGCCGCTTTAGTGATGGTGTTCAAGGCTCGCATTTTCCAGTCTAGCTTTACGTCCAGGTGACCCAGACTCAATGACCCGCTCAAATACTCCAGGCGCCGCAACCGGTGCCGGGAATAGCAACAAAGATTATAGCGTAAGCGCTGACCCCTCCGACGCGTTGGGCGTCGATTCCCTCGACGACGATCTCGGCAGCGACGCGCTTGCCGCCGCCGGCGCGCAAAGCCTGGTGCCGACCGTGGCGAGTCCCGTGGCGGACGAGTCGCCGCGCAGCGTCGTCGTACCCGACGAACTGGCCGGCGAACGCCTCGACAAGGTGCTGGCCCGGGTCTTTCCGGAGTTTTCGCGCAACCGCCTGCAAAGCTGGATCGAAGCCGAGCGGGTGCGTATCGACGGCAAGCCGGCGAAGATCCGCCAGCCGGTGCCGCTGGGCGCCACCATCGAGCTCGTGCCGGACCTGCTGCCCGAGCAGCTCGCGTTTACGCCCGAGCCGGTGCCGCTCGAGATCGTCTATGAAGACGACACGCTCGTGGTCATCAACAAGCCCGCCGGCATGGTGGTGCATCCGGCGGCCGGCAACTGGACCGGCACCCTGCTCAACGGTCTGCTGTACCGCTATGGCGACGCGGCGGCGGGTTTGCCGCGCGCGGGCATCGTGCATCGTCTGGACAAGGAAACCTCCGGCCTGATGGTCGTGGCACGCACGCTGGAGGCGCAGACCGACCTCGTGCGCCAGTTGCAGGCGCGCACGGTGAAGCGCCGCTATCTCGCGCTGGTGTGGGGCAACATGCCGGAAGAGGGCACGATCGACGCGCCGATCGGCCGTGATCCGCGCGAACGCACGCGCATGGCGGTGGTGACGGGCGCATCGGGCAAGCCGGCGCGCACGCATTTCAGGCGCGTCGATACGGCGATCTGGCAGCGGCAGCCGGTTACCGCGATTCACTGCGATCTGGAAACCGGCCGTACTCATCAGATTCGCGTGCATTGCGCGCACATCGGCCATCCGCTGCTCGGCGATCCGGTGTATGGGCGCGCGCGCGGCAAGCGCTCGGTTACGCCGCTGCCGGACGGTTTCGCGCGCCAGGCGCTGCATGCGTGGCGGCTCGGCCTGATTCATCCGCGAACCGGCCGCACGATGCAGTGGCGCGCCGATGTGCCGGAAGACATGGAGGCGCTGTCGGCGTCGCTCGGTCTCGGCCGCGACGATGCGGGCGAATTCGACGAGACGTACTATGAGGAAGACGGCTACGAAGCGTCGCTCGACGAGGATGCCGGCGAAAACGGCGAACTCGATCACGACGGCGACGAACACAACGAGGACGGTCACGCATGAGCTTGCCGGCGCTGAGTTTTGACGATGTTGTGCAACCCGCATGGAATGTGTCGCCACGCGTGCGCGCGTTCGTCACCACGCGCGACGGCGGCGTGAGTCGGCCGCCATTCGGCCGTTGGCAAAACGGCGCGGACCGGCCCGGCGGCCTGAATCTGGGTATGAAATCCGGTGACGATCCGGCCGCGGTCGCCGCCAATCGCGAGCGGCTGCTGCGTCTCGCAGGCGTAAGCGAGGCCGCGTGGCTCGAACAGATCCACGGCGCCGGCATCGTGCGCGCGGAAGACGTGCTCGCGCAGGCGCGCGCAAGCGGCACGCCGACGCGGGCCGACGCGAGCGTCACCGATCGTCCGGGCACGGTCTGCGTCGTGATGGTCGCCGATTGCATGCCGGTGCTGTTGTGCGACGAAGCGGGCCGCGCGGTGGGTGCGGCGCACGCGGGTTGGCGCGGGCTGGCGGCGGGCATCGTCGAACAGACTGCGCGGCGCGTGGCCGAGCTTGCGGGCGTGGAGGCCGGCGCGTTGCACGCGTACCTCGGCCCGGCGATCGGAGCCGATGCGTTCGAGGTCGGCCCTGATGTGCGTGACGCCTTCATGAACGGCGTTGACGGCACGCAACGCGACGCCACCGCGAATGCGTTCATCGAGCATCCGCAAAACGCGGGGAAATATCTCGCCGATCTCGCGGCGCTCGCGCGTTTGCGGCTGCGGCGGCTCGGCGTGACACGGATCGTCGGCGGCGATCTTTGCACGGTCACGCAACGCGAACGTTTCTACTCGTATCGCCGCGATCGCGAGACAGGCCGCATGGCGGCGCTCATCTGGCTCGACGATCAGGCGCAGACGATCGCCGACTAAGACTGTCCGCCAAACCATGGCGGACAGTCTCGCCGCTTGGGCGACGCGACCGGAGCCCGCCGCCACGCGCTGCATGTGAGGCACGTCAGGCAGGCGAGGCACTTCCGGCGCGAACGGTCGCATTGAATAGCGCCTCGTTTCCTGAACGCCGTCGTGCAGCCGTGCCGCGAGCGACCGTTGCGGCGGCTCGCGCCACCGTTTCCTACGAGCATGCGTATGAGGGTTTATTCCGAGGCGCGGCAACGCTTTTTGCTGCGCTGCCGGAATTCCTCGCGCCCGCGTAAATCTGCCGCTAAAAGTCTCCGCGCGCGAATGGATAAATGCCCATAAACCCCTGCAACATGGGAGCTTTTTTCGCTCGCAGCCCTGCCCGTCGATTCATGGCGCAAAAGCGCGATCTGCTACACAGGGAAAACGATAATTAAAAAACTATCGCACTGCGGCAAAATCGGGAACAAGCATTGACATGCCTTGCGATGGGGAGCAAGAATGTTCCTCACGAGCTCCTCGTACATGGGACAGGGCGTGACGAGGTCGCGAGCAATCGCCCACGTGCGCATGAACCTGCCTCTCAACCCGTCCGCAAGGACTTACCGGTCAAAAGCAGGTATGGCAGCATCATATTCCTCAGCTTCCCCCAGCACCGACTCCTCGACGGAGAAGACGCAGCAGGCCGGTACGAGCGGCGCCGCGCCGGCCGTCGGCATGCAGCAGTTATTCGACGCCTGGGTGAACGCATGGCGTTCGCTCGGCACGCTCCCCGGCGCTCAGGGCACGCCTTTCCCGATGCCGCAAATGCCGTCGTTTCCGGGCATGCCCGACTTCAGCAAACTGGCGGCAGGCGCGCTACCGTCAATGCCGTCATTCGCCGGTCTCAAAATACCGGGCGCCGCCATTCCATCGGAGCGTCTGCAGAAACTGCAAGCTGACTATTCGCGTGAAGCGATGGAACTGATTCAGCAGGCCGCCACTTCCACCAACAAGGCGCCGGAATTCAAGGACCGCCGTTTCAGTTCCAACGCGTGGACTTCAACGCCGGGCTATGCGTTCACGGCCGCGTGGTATCTGCTGAATGCTCGCTATCTGCAGGAGATGGTCGATGCGCTCGACGCGGATCCGAAGGTGCGTGAGCGCATCCGTTTCGCTGTTCAGCAATGGACCGCCGCGGCGTCGCCGAGCAACTTCTTCGCATTGAATCCGGAAGCGCAGAAGACCTTGCTGGAAAGCCAGGGCGAGAGCTTGCGGCAGGGCGTGATGAATCTGCTCAACGACCTGCAGCGCGGCAAGATTTCGCAGACCGACGAATCGCGTTTCGTGGTCGGTGAAAATCTCGCGAACACCGAAGGCTCCGTGGTGTTCGAAAACGAGTTGATGCAGTTGATCCAGTACAAGCCGCGCACGGCCACCGTGTGCGAGCGGCCGCTCCTGATCGTGCCGCCTTGCATCAACAAGTTCTACATTCTCGATCTGCAGCCGGAAAACTCGCTGGTCGCTCACGGGCTCGATTCGGGGCATCAGGTGTTCCTGATTTCGTGGCGCAATGCGGATGCATCGATCGCGTATAAGACGTGGGACGACTACATCGGCGAGGGCGTGCTCACCGCGATCGACACCGTCAGCAAGATCAGCGGCCGCGAGCAGATCAACACGCTCGGTTTCTGCGTGGGCGGCACGATGCTCGCCGCGGCACTGGCAGTCGCCGCGGCGCGCGGCGAACATCCGGCCACGTCGATGACGCTGCTCACCGCGATGCTCGATTTCTCAGACACGGGCGTGCTCGACGTGTTCGTCGACGAGGCGCACGTGCAGATGCGCGAGCAGGCCATCGGCGGCAAGAACGGCGCGCCGCCGGGGCTGATGCGCGGCATCGAATTCGCCAACACGTTCTCGTTCCTGCGGCCGAACGACCTGGTGTGGAACTACGTGGTCGACAATTACCTCAAAGGACGCACGCCGGTGCCGTTCGACCTGCTGTACTGGAACAGCGATTCGACCAGCTTGCCGGGCCCGATGTACGTCTGGTATCTGCGCAATACGTATCTCGAGAATCGTCTGCGCGAGCCCGGTGCGTTGACCACCTGCGGCGAGCCGATCGACCTCTCGAAGATCGACGTGCCTACCTTTATCTACGGTTCACGCGAAGACCACATCGTGCCCTGGCAAACCGCCTATGCATCGGTGCCGCTTCTGAGCGGGCCGTTGAAGTTCGTGCTCGGCGCGTCGGGTCACATCGCGGGCGTGATCAATCCGCCGGCGAAGAAAAAGCGCAGTTACTGGACGCAGGAAGGCGACGTCGAGACGCTTCCGGAAAGCCCGGACGAATGGTTCGACGCGGCCACCGAGGTGCCCGGCAGCTGGTGGCCCGAATGGACCACGTGGCTCGATCAGTACGGCGGCAAGAAGGTGAAGCCGCGCGCCGGCCTCGGCTCGGCTGGGTTCCCGGTGATCGAACCGGCGCCGGGACGTTATGTGCGGCAGCGGGAGTAGGATTTGGCGCGTGTCCTTGCGCTTGTTTCGCGGTGCGAATGAGCGTCTGTTTGAGTCAGCAAGGGCGTAGGAGCAACGAGATTTTTAACTTGACGGGCTGCGGCGCATTCGGCCGACGTGCCCGGAGGATATGGAAATGACTGATGTTGTGATCGTATCGGCCGCCCGTACGGGAGTAGGCAAATTCGGTGGGTCGCTGGCGAAGATCGCCGCGCCCGATCTCGGCGCCGCGGTGATCCGCGCCGTGCTCGAGCGGGCAGGTCTGAAGCCTGAGCAGGTCAGCGAGGTCATCCTCGGTCAGGTGCTGGCGGCGGGGTCGGGTCAGAACCCGGCGCGTCAGTCGTTGATCAAGGCGGGGCTGCCCTCGGCCGTGCCCGGCATGACGATCAACAAGGTGTGCGGCTCGGGCCTGAAGGCCGTGATGCTCGCGGCCAACGCGATCATCGCGGGCGACGCGGATATCGTGATCGCCGGCGGTCAGGAAAACATGAGCGCGGCGCCGCATGTGCTGCCGGGCTCGCGCGACGGTTTCCGCATGGGCGATGCGAAGCTGATCGACTCGATGATCGTCGACGGTTTGTGGGACGTCTACAACCAGTATCACATGGGCGTGACGGCGGAAAACGTCGCGAAGGAATACGGCATTACGCGCGAACAGCAGGACGCATTTGCGGCACTGTCGCAGAACAAGGCGGAAGCCGCGCAGAAATCCGGCCGTTTCAACGACGAAATCGTGCCGATCGAGATTCCGCAACGCAAGGGCGAACCGCTGCGCTTCGCGACGGACGAGTTCGTGCGTCACGGCGTGACGGCCGAATCGCTCGCAAGCCTGAAACCGGCCTTCTCGAAGGAAGGCACGGTCACGGCGGCCAATGCGTCGGGCCTGAACGACGGCGCGGCAGCGGTGCTCGTGATGTCGGCGAAGAAGGCCGAAGCGCTCGGCCTTACGCCGCTCGCGCGCATCAAGGCCTATGCCAACGCGGGCGTCGACCCGAAGGTGATGGGCATGGGTCCGGTGCCGGCATCGCGCCGTTGCCTCGAGCGTGCGGGCTGGTCGCCGGCCGATCTCGACCTGATGGAAATCAACGAAGCGTTTGCCGCGCAGGCGCTTGCCGTGCATAAGCAGATGGGCTGGGACACGTCGAAGGTCAACGTGAACGGCGGCGCGATCGCGATCGGCCATCCGATCGGTGCGTCCGGCTGCCGGATTCTCGTCACGCTGCTGCACGAAATGCAGAAGCGCGATGCGAAGAAGGGTCTCGCGTCGCTGTGTATCGGCGGCGGCATGGGCGTGGCGTTGGCGGTCGAACGCGCTTAAGCGGCGCGGCACGCGGAGCAGGCAGCAGGTACGCGGTAAGCAGGCATCAAGCAGAAAGCGTTGCCGCGCGTCACATTGCAGCAGGTGGCGCGCGGTCAGCAGTGGCCTCGCCGGCCGGTCGCCCGGCGGCAGCGGAGATGAAGCAAAGGCGAGGGAAGAGGCAGCCGGTCGGCGCCTCGAAAACGATAACGGAGTGTGGTTTATGACACAGCGAATTGCGTACGTAACGGGCGGGATGGGTGGCATCGGCACGAGCATTTGCCAGCGGCTGCACAAGGAGGGCTTCAAGGTCGTCGCGGGTTGCGGCCCGAACTCGCCGCGCCGCGTGAAGTGGCTCGAGGAGCAGAAGGCGCTGGGCTACGATTTCATCGCGTCCGAAGGCAACGTCGGCGATTGGGAGTCCACCAAGGCCGCGTTCGACAAGGTCAAGGCCGAAGTCGGCGAGCTCGACGTGCTGGTGAACAACGCCGGCATCACGCGCGACGTCGTGTTCCGCAAGATGACGCATGAAGACTGGACGGCGGTGATCGACACCAATCTCACGAGTCTCTTCAACGTCACCAAGCAGGTGATCGACGGCATGGTCGAGCGTGGCTGGGGCCGCGTCATCAACATTTCGTCGGTGAACGGCCAGAAGGGCCAGTTCGGCCAGACCAACTACTCGACCGCGAAGGCCGGCATTCACGGCTTCACGATGTCGCTGGCGCAGGAAGTGGCCACCAAGGGCGTGACGGTCAACACCGTGTCGCCCGGCTACATCGGCACCGATATGGTCAAGTCGATCCGCCCGGACGTGCTGGAAAAGATCGTCGCGACGATTCCGGTGCGCCGTCTCGGTCAGCCGGACGAAATCGGCTCGATCGTCGCGTGGCTCGCCTCGGACGAATCGGGTTTCTCCACGGGCGCGGATTTTTCGCTGAACGGCGGTTTGCATATGGGCTGAGTCACGGCGCGCCGCTCACAAGGCAGCGCGCTTCGGCTCAGATGGTTCCGGCGGCGTCTCGCCTGCGCGATTACCCGATTGCGCAGCCGGCAGGACGCCGTTTTCGCGCTCAACTCGCGCTCAAAGGCGTTACATGACTACTACTACAAAGAAAACAGCCGAACGACTGATCAAGAAATATCCGAATCGTCGGCTCTACGATACCGAGACAAGCACGTACATCACGCTGACGGACGTCAAACAGCTCGTGCTCGATCAGGAGGATTTCAAGGTCATCGATGCGAAGAGCAACGAGGACCTGACGCGCGCCATCCTGTTGCAGATCATTCTCGAGGAGGAGAGCGGCGGCTTGCCGATGTTCTCGTCGTCGATGCTCTCGCAGATCATCCGTTTCTACGGTCATGCGATGCAAGGCATGATGGGCACGTATCTGGAAAAGAACATCCAGGCCTTCATCGATATCCAGGCCAAGCTCGCCGACCAGTCGAAGAATCTGTACGAAGGCAAGGCGATGAACCCCGAGGTCTGGTCGCAGTTCATGAACATGCAGGCGCCGATGATGCAGGGCATGATGACCAGCTACATCGAGCAGTCGAAGAACATGTTCGTGCAGATGCAGGAGCAGATGCAGAACCAGGCGAAGTCGATGTTCGCCACGTTCCCGTTTACGCCGGGTGGGCCGGTCAATGCGGCGGGAGTACCGGCCTCGCCGGGCAATGCGCAAAACAATCCGGAGCCGGAGAAGAAGTAGTGGCGAAAGCAGGGCGAGTCGGCGGCCAACAGGCGTCGATTGCGCGAAGCGCGCCGGGTTTTGAGCGTAGGCGCGGCATGCAGGCCTGAAACGTCGGCGCCGCGCGGCCTCGGGGTCTTGGGCATGACTGTGGCGCTTCCCCAGCCGTGGCCGGCGCGGATGCGGCCAAGGGCTTCCCGGCTTGCGGCCCGCTTCAGCTGCGTCGCGCGAGCGCGCGGCCATCGGCACGGTACAATAACGGGTTGCGTGCGCGGGGCGTTTCTCGCGGGTTGGTCGCTTGTGACCCTCAAACCCGCCTGCCCTCGACGCGCCGTCCCCATTGTCGCCATCGTCACCGCTATACGCCGGACCCCACCCTATGTCGCAGACCACTTCCCCCGCCGTGCCGACGCCTTCCATTCCGAAGGTCGGATTCGTCAGCCTCGGCTGCCCTAAAGCCCTCGTCGACTCCGAGCAGATCATCACGCAGTTGCGCGCCGAAGGTTACGAGATTTCGGGCACCTACGACGGCGCGGATCTCGTGGTCGTCAACACGTGCGGCTTCATCGACGAAGCGGTGCAGGAAAGCCTCGACGCGATCGGCGAGGCGCTGAGCGAAAACGGCAAGGTGATCGTCACCGGCTGCCTCGGCGCGAAAAAAAGCGCGAGCGGCTCGGGCCTGATCGAAGAGGTGCACCCAAGGGTGCTGGCCGTGACCGGCCCGCATGCGGTGGGCGAAGTGATGCAGGCGGTGCATAACCATCTGCCGAAGCCGCACGATCCGTTCGTCGATCTGGTGCCGGCCGCGGGCGTGAAGCTCACGCCGCGTCACTACGCATACCTGAAAATTTCCGAAGGCTGCAACCACCGCTGCACGTTCTGCATCATCCCGTCGATGCGCGGCGACCTCGTGTCGCGCCCGGTCGCCGAAGTCATGCTCGAGGCGGAGAATCTGTTCAAGGCCGGCGTGAAGGAACTGCTGGTGATTTCGCAGGACACGAGCGCCTATGGCGTCGACGTCAAATACCGCACCGGTTTCTGGAACGGCAAGCCGATCAAGACGCGCATGACCGACCTGGTCGGCGCGCTCGGCGAACTCGCCGCGCAATACGGCGCGTGGGTGCGTCTGCACTACGTGTATCCGTATCCGAGCGTCGACGAGGTGATTCCGATGATGGCCGAAGGTCCGTATAAGGGCCACGTGCTGCCGTATCTCGACGTGCCGTTCCAGCACGCGCATCCGGAAGTGCTCAAGCGCATGAAGCGTCCGGCCAACGCGGAGAAGGTGATGGAGCGCGTGAAGGCATGGCGCGAGGCGTGTCCGGATCTGACGATTCGCAGCACGTTCATCGCCGGCTTTCCGGGCGAGACCGAAGAGCAGTTCGAAACGCTGCTCGATTTCATCCGCGAGGCGGAACTGGACCGGGTCGGCTGCTTCGCCTATTCGCCGGTCGAAGGCGCCACCGCCAACGAACTCGACGGCGCGTTGCCCGACCAGGTGCGTGAGGAACGCCGCGCGCGCTTCATGGAAGTCGCCGAGGAAGTGTCGGCGAAACGCATCGCGAAGAAAGTCGGCAAGACGCTCAAGGTGCTGGTCGACGAGATCAACGCCGACGGCGGCATCGGCCGCACCGCGGCGGATGCGCCGGAGATCGACGGCGTCGTGTATATCGCGCCGGCCACGAAGGCGTCGAAGCGCTACAAGGTGGGCGATTTCGTCTCGGTGAAGATCACCGGCGCCGACGGCCACGATCTGTGGGGCGAGGTATAAGCGATGACGGTAAGCCCCCGTATTTCGGAAGCCCGTACGCCGGACATCCTCGCGTTCGGCGAGGCGATGATCGAATTCAACCAGTCGGCGAAAGATCAGCCGAACTATCTGCAAGGCTTCGGCGGCGATACGTCGAATTTCTGTATCGCGGCCGCACGGCAGGGCGCGAAGACCGGCTTTGTGTCCGCGGTCGGCAGCGATCATTTCGGACGCTTGCTGATCGACCTGTGGGAGCGCGAGCAGGTGGACACGTCGCTCGTGCGCGTCGATGAACGTGCGTCGACCGGCGTGTATTTCGTCTCGCACGGTCCCAACGGCCACGCGTTCGACTATCTGCGCGCCGGCTCCGCCGCGAGCCGATATGCACCGCAGGATCTGCCGCGCGAGGCGATCGCCGCGGCCAAGGTCATCCATCTGTCCGGCATCAGCCTCGCGATCAGCCTGAGCGCTTGCGACGCGGCTCTGGAAGCGATCGCGCATGCGCGCACCAACGGCGTGCGCGTGAGTTTCGATACGAACCTGCGTCTGAAGCTGTGGCCGCTCGCGAGAGCACGCGCGGTGATGCTCGAAGCGATCCGCCAGACGGACATCTGCCTGCCGAGTTGGGACGACGTCACTGAGCTCACCGGCTTGACCGGACGCGACGAGATCGTCGATTACCTGCTGTCGCATGGTCCGCGCGTGGTCGCGCTCAAGCTCGGCAAGGAAGGCTCGTACGTCGCGACGCCCGATGAACGGCGCGTCGTGCCGGGCCATGCCGTCAACGCCGTCGATGCAACCGGCGCGGGTGACTGCTTCGGCGGCGCGTTCATCGCGCGCATCGTCGCGGGTGACGATCCCTTCGAAGCGGCGCGTTACGCGAACGTCGCCGCCGCGCTGTCGACGCAAGGTTATGGCGCGGTCGCGCCGATTCCTTCGCGGGCCACGGTCGAACACATCCTGGCGGGCTGACCACAACGCGCTGGGACGCGCGGTCCGCCAAGGCAAATTCATCTTGAGAGACTAAAGAGGAGCGAGCGATGCAACGGGACGTGGTAGTGGTAAGCGGCGTGCGTACGGCAATCGGCGGTTTTGGCGGCAGCCTGAAGGATTTTCCGCCGACCGATCTCGGCGCACGCGTCGTGCGTGAAGCGCTGGCGCGCGCGAACGTATCGGGCGACGAAGTCGGTCACGTGGTGTTCGGCAACGTCGTGCATACCGAAGCGAAAGACATGTACCTGGCGCGCGTGGCCGCGATCAACGGCGGCGTCGCGCAGCACGCGCCCGCGTTGACCGTGAACCGCCTGTGCGGCTCGGGCTTGCAGGCGATCGTTTCGGCCGCGCAAAGCGTGTTGCTCGGCGACGCCGACATCGCGATCGGCGGCGGCGCGGAAAACATGAGCCGCGCGCCTTACTCGATGCCCGCCGCGCGCTTCGGTCAGCGCATGGGCGACGCGCGCCTCGTCGACATGATGGTCGGCGCGCTGAACGATCCGTTCCAGTCGATCCATATGGGCGTGACCGCCGAGAACGTCGCGCGCCAGTACGACATTTCGCGCGAAGCACAAGATGCGCTCGCTCTCGAATCGCATCGCCGCGCGGCCAACGCGATCACGAGCGGCTACTTCAAGGAACAGATCCTGCCGATCACGATTCCGTCAAAGAAGGGCGACGTCGTCTTCGACACGGACGAGCACGTGCGCATGAACGCGACGGCCGAAGACTTCTCCAAACTAAGGGCGGTATTCGCGAAGGAAAACGGCACGGTGACGGCCGGCAACGCATCAGGCATCAACGACGCCGCGGCGGCCGTCGTGCTGATGGAGCGCAGCGTGGCTGAGCAGCGCGGCATCAAGCCGCTGGCGCGGCTCGTGTCGTACGCGCATGCCGGCGTCGATCCGGCTTATATGGGCATCGGCCCGGTGCCGGCTACCCGCAAGGCACTCGAACGCGCCGGGCTGACCGTCGCCGACCTCGACGTGATCGAGGCGAACGAAGCGTTCGCCGCTCAGGCGTGCGCGGTCAGCAAGGAACTCGGCTTCGATCCGGCCAAGGTCAATCCGAACGGCTCGGGCATTTCGCTCGGCCACCCGATCGGCGCGACCGGCGCGCTGATCACCGTCAAGGCGCTCTACGAGTTGCAGCGGGTGGGCGGCCGCTACGCGCTCGTCACGATGTGCATCGGCGGCGGGCAGGGCATCGCGGCGATCTTCGAACGGATCTAAGGTTCGCAACAAACACGCGGCATACACGCCGCAAACAGGCGTCAGGCAGCATCAGGCAATAAGGAAGAAACGGATGCAGGAATTGGAAACGATGAAGGGTGCGGTGCGTCGGCGCGGTTGGACAGTCCCCCAAGGGGACTTCCTTCGGGGCGTAGTGTGCGTTGCCGCATTGCTGTGTGCGGGCGCGGGGGCCTGGATGCCCGCGCAGGCATGGGCGGAAAGCGACGCGGTGAAGGAACTGGCGGCGCCTCCGCCGATTCAGTTGCCGCTCAAGCCGAGCCCTGAATTCGCAAAATTCCCGCGCTACGCCGGCATGCTGGGCGCGCGTCAGATCGTGCTGCGGCTCGGCGCGAAAACCGACGATCCGTCCGGCGTGCACGGCGAGTATCAGTACACCGATAGCGGCGAAGTGATCCTGATCGCGGGCGATCGCGACGGCAGCACGCTCGAAGTCGAGGAATCGAACGACGGCACGCATATCACCGGCAACTGGGTCGGCAAGTTCGGCGCCGACGGCTCGGTGGCCGGCGACCGGATGAATGTCGACGATTCCGACCCGCAGCCTTTCGATCTGAAGCCGCTGGCGGCGGGGCAGGCGGTGCCGGCTGCCGGCGCCCCGGCGGCCGCGGTGAACAAGGCTGCGGCTGCGCCGCGATCCTCGGCGGGCGGCGCTGCGGCCCCGGCGGCTTCCGTGCCTCCCACGCCTGCTGCCTCGGCGCCTGCAACCGGCGGTCACGCCGTAGGCGGCGTCAGCAACCTGCAAACCGGCGAGTGAAGCTACTGCCGCGCAAGCCGGGCGGCTCGCGCGCGTAAGCCAAGCGAAATTCCGCCGGCTCGTCTACTCTTGCGTGTGCGGCGCGCCGCCTGACGCAGCGCGTCCTCCGCTTCCGTCAGTTTCCGTCCGTTTCTCACCCAACCTCATCATGACCCAATCCAAACTCAAACGTGGTCTGCAAACCCGCATCGTGCGTGCCGAGGACCGGCTCACGCCGGGCTTCGAGTCGTTCTCGATGCCGGTCACGCGGGCCTCGACGGTCGTGTTCCCCGATCTCGCCACCATGCGCGCGCTCGACTGGAAAAACGACACGCAGTGGCGCTACGGCCTGCACGCCACGCCGACGTCGCTCGCGCTGGCGCAGCGTCTCGCCACGATCGAGGGCGGCAATCACGCGCTGCTGCAGCCCTCGGGTTTGTCGTCGATTTCGAACGTGTATTTCGGTCTCTGCAAGGCCGGCGACGACGTGCTGATTCCCGATAACGTCTACTCGCCGAACCGTGATCACGGCGACTGGCTGGCGCGCGATTTCGGCGTGACGGTGCGCTACTACGATCCGATGATCGGCGCGGGCATCGCCGATCTGATCCAGCCGAACACGCGCCTGATCTGGCTCGAAGCGCCCGGCTCGGTGACGATGGAAGTGGCCGACGTGCCCGCCATCACCGCGGTCGCGCGTGCGCGCAACGTCGTCACGGCAATCGACAATACGTGGTCAGCCGGGCTCGGCTTCAAGCCGTTCGAGCATGGCGTCGACATCTCGGTGCAGGCGCTCACCAAGTACCAATCGGGCGGCGGCGACGTGCTGATGGGCGCGACGATCACCGTCGAGCGCGAGCTGCATCTGAAGCTGAAGGCGGCCCGCATGCGCATGGGCATCGGCGTGTCGTCGGACGATTGTTCGCTGATTCTGCGCAGCCTGCCGACCATGCAACTGCGCTTCGAGCAGCACGACCGCGCGGCGCTCGGCCTCGCCAGATGGCTGAAGACGCGGCCGGAAATCGCCGCGGTGTTGCACCCGGCGCTGACCGACTGTCCGGGTCACGAGTTTTTCAAGCGCGATTTCACGGGCGCGGGCGGCTTGTTCTCTGTCGTGTTCGACGGCCGTTATAGCGCGGCGCAAATCGATACGTTCTGCGAGTCGCTCGAGCTCTTTTCGCTCGGCTGGAGTTGGGGTGGCGCGCACAGTCTCGCGATGCCCTACGACGTTGCGTCGATGCGCACCGAGGGGCAGTGGCCGCATCGCGGTACGCTAGTGCGTTTCTACATCGGGCTGGAGGAAGAAGCGGATTTGCGCGCGGATATCGAACAGTGTCTGACGGCGCTTGGTTAGACCTCGGGCCGCTTGTCTGCTGGTGTTGAGCAAGCCCATCGGGATGCGTTTCCGGTGGGCTTTTTACTTTGCCGATATGGCCAGTAAGCCTGGCCATTCGGCTGAATGTTCCACGCTCTGTCCCGACGCTACGATGGTGCGCATCCTGACTAATGGTTACCGCACGATGGTGAGCTTCGATGCGCGATTGGCTTATGCGCGGCGGGAATTTATGAGGCGGTGACGGCGCTGGAGCGGGGGTGCGGCGCCGTGCCGGCACTCGAACTGGCGATAGCAGGATTTTGCGTGGTGGCGTTTTCCAGCTCGATTGTCGTGATGTCGGTTTCGGTCAATGCATATCATGAACGGTTGCCCCGAATCGCACGTGGCACGCATACAACGTTGACTGCGAAACGCGCTGCTCAAGCTGGCCGTCACGCTGGCCGCCATTGCAACGGCCAGCGCATCATGTCGGCATCAAAACAACCGCAGCAGCCCGTCCAGTCCAACAAAATTGAACGCCACGCTGGCCGCTTCGCGCACCACCGGCTTCGCGCGGAATGCCACGGAAAGTCCCGCTGCGGCCATCATCTTCAGATCGTTCGAGCCGTCGCCCATCGCGATCGCGCGGGTCGGCTCGATGCCCAGTTGAGCGCATGTCTCGCGCAACATGGCTGCTTTTACGTCGGCATTGACGATCTCGCCGATTACCTGGCCGGTCAGCTTGCCGTCCACGATTTCGAGCGTGTTCGCGCGCGTGAAATCGAGGCCGAGACGCGCCTTTAGCTTTTCGGTGAAGAAGGTGAATCCGCCCGACACCAGCAGCGTTTTCAAACCGGCTGCCTTCGCGCCTGCGAGCATCTGTTCCGCGCCCGGCGAGAGTTGCAGCCGGTCTTCATAAACGCGTTCGAGCGCGCTTGCGTCGAGGCCCTTGAGCAGCGCCACGCGGCGCGTCAGGCTTTCGTTGAAGTCCTTGATCTCGCCGCGCATCGCCGCTTCGGTGATCGCGGCCACTTCCGCTTTCAGTCCGCAGAAGTCGGCGATTTCGTCGATGCATTCGATCGTGATCAGCGTCGAATCCATATCCATCGCGACCAGCCCGAAGTCTTGCAGCCGGCGGCCGGCTTCGACAAACGCGTAGTCCAGTTGATGCGCGCCGCAATACACGTCGAGGTCGGCGCGCTGCGTGACGCTTGTGTCGGCGATACGAATCGCGTTCGCGCCGATGGCGGTGGCATGCGAACCGCGCGCGAGCGCGACGAGCGTTTTGTGATGGTCGGCGGAAAGAGGCGCGGGACTTTGGATGACGAGGTTCATGGGCGGCGCAGTGACGCAGGAAAGGACGGGCGCGCGGCGCGCGCGGAAAATCCCGCTATTGTAACGGTTCGACGACATGCGCCGCGGCGGGCCGCCTATGCAATCCGTCCGCGGCCGGTTCATACTGGCGCATCGAACGACGCCCGCAGCCATTGCACCCGTCGACCCTGTCGCGCCGCGAGGCGCGTGGCAAGCGGCAGACGGCACGCATTGGCGCCAGCAACGAGGCGCACGACAACGGAGACAACGCATGCCCCCCGCGACCAACAGCGACGCAGCCACCCTCGCGCGCGACTTCGACTTGCGCCACCTCAGCCCCGCGTTTTATGCGGACCCGTATCCGGTCTACCACGCGCTGCGCTCGCATGAGCCCGTCAAGCGCATGCCGGACGGTTCGCTGTTTCTGACGCGCTTTCGCGACGTGCAAGCGGTCTACCGCGATCCGAAAACCTTCAGTTCGGACAAGACCGTCGAATTCAAGCCGAAGTACGGCGACTCGCCGCTCTATGCCCACCACACGACCAGTCTGGTATTCAACGATCCGCCGCGTCATACGCGGGTGCGCAAGCTGATCGCCGGAGCACTGACGGCGCGCGCCATCGCGGCGATGGAGCCGGGGCTCGTGCGTCTTGTCGACGGCTTGCTCGATGCCGCCGTCGAACGCGGCCGCATCGATCTGATCGGCGAGTTCGCGTCGGCGATTCCGGTGGAGATCATCGGCAATCTGCTGGACGTGCCGCACGCCGAGCGCGAGCCGTTGCGCCACTGGTCGCTTGCGATACTCGGCGCGCTCGAGCCGTCGCTCACCGACGCGCAACTCGAACGCGGCAATCGCGCGGTGAGCGAATTCGTCGACTATCTGCGCGGTCTGGTGGCGCGGCGCCGACGCGAGCCGGGCGATCCGCTGCATGACGTGCTCACGCGTCTGATCCAGGGCGAGCAGGGCGGCGAGCAATTGTCCGAAGCCGAACTGCTGCAAAACTGCATTTTCATTCTGAACGCCGGGCATGAGACGACCACCAACCTGATCGGCAACGGCCTCGTTGCGCTTACCGAGTGGCCGGAACAGCGCGCCGCGTTGCTGCGCGAGCCGTCGCTGATCGAATCGGCGATTGAGGAATGTTTGCGTTTCGAGAGTTCGAACCAGCTCGGCAACCGCATGGCGACCGTCGACACTGAAATCGGCGGCATCCCCGTCGCGCGCGGTACGCCCGTCACGCTGTGCATCGGCGCGGCCAATCGCGACCCGGAACAGTTCGCGGAGCCGGACCGCTTCGACATTCGCCGCGATCCGAACCGGCATCTGGCGTTCGGCTTCGGCATTCACCAGTGCGCCGGGTTGTCGCTCGCGAGGCTCGAGGCGCGCGTTGCCATCGGACGCTTCGTGCAGCGCTTTCAGGCCTATCGTCTGCACGGCGAGCCGACGCGCGGCGGCCGCGTGCGGTTTCGCGGCTTCGCCGAAGTGCCCGTGGAACTCGGACCGGCAGCGGGCCAAACGCCGTAGCTTTTGCCGACATGACGCAAGACTTACAGCCGATGCGCGACGCCCTCAGTATGGCGGCGCGCCCGCGTTAGCGAAAAACCCGTGGCACGCTTGCTGCTTCACCTAAAGTCCTAGGCCTTGGGGGGCGCACGATGGCACACATGATCTGGAAGGGCGCAATCAGCTTCGGCCTCGTCCACGTACCGGTGCAGTTGTACCCGGCAACGCAGTCGGAGAAAGTCGGTTTCAACCTGCTGGACAAGCGCACGATCGACCCGGTCGGCTATAAGCAGATCAACAAGCGCACCGGCAAGGACTTGACGCGCGATAACATCGTGCGCGGCTTCGAGTACGAAAAGGACAAGTACGTCGTGCTCTCCGACGAAGAGATTCGCGCGGCGAATCCCGAATCGACGCAGACGGTGGATATCCTCGCGTTCGTCGACGCCGCCGATATCTCGTTCCTCTTTCTCGACACGCCGTACTTCCTCACGCCCGACCGTAAAGGCGAAAAGGTCTACGCGTTGCTGCGCGAAGCGATGAAGGCGTCGGGCAAGGTCGGCGTGGCGAGCGTCGTGTTGCACAACAAGCAGCACCTCGCCGCGCTGATTCCGCTCGGGCCGGTCCTCGCGTTGAACACGCTGCGCTGGGCCGCCGAAGTGCGCGACTTCGACCAGTTCAAGCTGCCGGCCGAAGGCGTGAAGGCGGCGGGCGTCACCACGCGCGAACTCGACATGGCGAAAAAGCTGATCGACGACATGAGCGACAAGTGGGACCCGTCGCAGTATCACGACACCTTCCGCGACGACATCATGGCGCTCGTCGATCGCAAGATTCGCGCGGGTAAGACCGAGGAAATCACCGAGGTCGAAACGCCGCGCGAGTCCCGTCAATCGGCGGACATTCTCGATCTCTCCGATTTGCTCAAACGTAGTTTGGGACGCGGCAAGGGCAGGCCGGCGGCCGGCGCGCGCAAGCGTGCCGCAGACGATGAGGACGAGCAGGCCAATGACGAAGAGGCAGACGAGGATGCCGATGCGCGCGCAACGCCCGCTCGCAAGAAGTCGAAGGCGACGCGCACGACCCGCGGCGGCAGTGGCGCGAGTGGCCGTTCCAGCGCCAAGACCGCGCCGGCGGCCCGCAAACGCCGCGCGGCCGCCTGAGCTCCAGGCTCGCTCGACGAATAACGCCGCGCCATCCCAACTCGTGATGACGTCATTACCATGAACGACAGGCTCGATCTCTACAACCGCAAGCGCCGCTTCGACGAAACGCCGGAGCCCGCGGGCACGGCTGCGCGTAAGCGCGCCGGCCGCAAGACGGCGGCGCGTGATTCGAACGAGGCGCTGTCGTACGTGATTCAGGAGCATCACGCACGGCGGCTCCATTACGACTTCCGGCTCGAACTGAACGGCACGCTGCTCTCGTGGGCGGTGCCCAAGGGGCCGTGTCTGGACCCGTCGGTGAAGCGGCTCGCGGTGCATGTCGAGGATCACCCGGTCGAGTACGGCTCGTTCGAAGGGGAGATTCCGCCTGGCAACTACGGCGCGGGCACTGTGATCGTGTGGGACCGTGGCGCCTGGGAGCCGGTCGGCGGCGCGGCGCAGGCGGCCAGGACGTACGCGGCCGGCAAGCTCAAATTCATACTGCACGGCAAAAAGCTGCATGGCGGCTGGACGCTGGTGCGCAGCCACATGCGCGGCAGCGGTGACAAGGAGCAGTGGCTTCTGATCAAGGAGCGCGACGACGAAGCGCGGGATGAAAGCGACTACGACATCCTGAAGGAGCGACCGGGCAGCGTGCTTGATGGAAGTGCGCCGGCGGGCAAGCGCACGAAGACGGCGAAAGGCGCATCCGCGGCGAGGACGAGTGCAAGCAAGACCGCCGGGAGCGCCAAAACCGCCGCAGTGTCAACAACCGTTGCCGGTTCGAAAGCCGCCGGAAGGAGCGGCGCAAAGGCCGCTTTATCGAGCCGTGGCGACCCGAAAAGGCCCGACATCGTGGCAACGCGCAGCGCGCAGTCGCTGCGTGAGCTTGCCACGTCGCCATCGATCGAGGGCGCGGTCGAAGCGAGACTGCCCGCCACCTTCAAGCCTCAACTGGCGACGCTTGTCGACACCGCGCCGCCCGGCGATCAATGGTCGTACGAAATCAAGTTCGACGGCTACCGCGTGATGACACGCATCGATCACAGCAAGAGAGGCGGCGCGGTGAAGGTGTTCACGCGCGCGGGCAACGACTGGACCGCGAGGTTCAGCAAGCAGGTCAAGGCGTTCGAACACCTCGATATCGAAAGTGCATGGCTCGACGGCGAGGCGGTGGTGCTGGACGAGAACGGCGTGCCGAGTTTTCAGGCGCTGCAAAACGCCTTCGACTCGAACCGTCCGCAGGACATCGTCATTTATCTGTTCGACGTGCCTTTTCTGAACGGTTACGACTTGCGCGACGTGCCGCTGCAACAGCGTCGCGCGATCCTGCGCGCATTGCTGGAAGGCGTCGACGACAACGTGTTGCGCTTCTCGAACGACTTCGCGTTCAGCGCCGACGACCTGCTCAGGAGCGCGTGCGACATGGCGCTCGAAGGCATCATCGGCAAGCGGCGCGACAGCGGCTACATGTCGGGGCGCTCTTCCGTGTGGATCAAACTGAAGTGCCGGCGACGCCAGGAGTTCGTGATCGGCGGCTACTCGGAACCGTCCGGCAGCCGCGCGGCGTTCGGCGCGCTGCTGCTCGGCGTTCACGACGGCAAAGGCAAATTGCAATATGCCGGGCGCGTCGGCACCGGCTTCGGCGCCGCGTTGCTGCGCTCGGTGAAGAAAGAACTCGACGCGCACGAAACCCAACGCATGCCGTTCGCCGCCGAGCCGCGCGAGCGCAGCCGCACGCCGGTGCATTGGGTGGAACCCGTGCTCGTCGCCGAATGCAACTTCGCCGAATGGACGAGCGACGGCATCGTGCGCCAGGCCTCGTTCGTGAGTCTGCGCAACGACAAGCCGGCGAGCCAGATCGTCAAGGAAGCACCCCGCAAAGGAGCCGACGTGCAACAGCAAACCGATAGCGGGTCCGACGCCGCGCTGAAGAAGCGCGCGGCGAAGAGGACCGACGCGAGTGCCGTGTCCGAGCCGAATGACACGAGTGCGAAGAAGGACGCAGCGACGTCAGACTCAGCAAAGAAAAGCGCGGTGAAAACAGCAACGACGGCCGCGGCGAAAATCGCGGGCGCCAAAACCACGGCCACGAAATCCGCAGCCGCCAAACCTGCCACGACCAAATCGAAAGCCTCCTCGACCCCCGCCGAAGTCGCCGGCGTGCGCATCTCCCACCCCGACCGCGTGATCGACAAAAGCACCGGCACGCGCAAGATCGATCTCGTGCGGTACTACGAATCGGTGGCCGACTGGATGCTGCCGCATCTGCAGGACCGGCCGGTATCGCTGGTGCGCGCGCCCGAGGACATCGGCGGCGAGCTGTTTTTCCAGAAGCACATCCAGAAGCTGTCGATTCCGAACATCACGCAGCATCCCGGACTGGACCCAGGCCATCCGCCGCTGATTACCGTCGAAACGCTCAAGGCGCTGGTGGGCGCCGCGCAAATGGGCACGGTCGAGTTTCATACGTGGAATGCCGTGGCGTCGAATATCGAAAAGCCCGATCGCATGGTGTTCGATCTCGACCCCGACGCGTCGCTCGGTTGGGAGCGGATGATCGAGGCCGCGCAACTCACGCGCTCGCTGCTCGAGGAACTCGGTCTCACGTCGTTCTGCAAGACGAGCGGCGGCAAGGGATTGCACGTGGTGGTGCCGCTCGTCAAACAGGCCGGCTGGGACGAGGTGAAGGACTTTTCGCAGGCCGTCGCGCAGCATATGGCGGCCACGCTGCCCAAGTACTTCAGCGCCAAAATGGGCGCGCAAAATCGCAAACGGAAAATCTTCGTCGACTATCTGCGCAATAACCGCGGCTCGAGCACGATCGCCGCATTCTCGGCGCGCGCGCGGCCGGGCATGGGCGTCTCCGTGCCGCTGTCGTGGGACGAAGTCGCCACCACCACGGCCGGCGATCAATGGAATATCGAGAACCTGCACGAGCGACTCGAGAACCTCGCAAGCGACCCTTGGGCGGATTACGCGAAGACGCGTCAGCGCATTACCGCAGCGATGAAAAAACGTCTGGATGACGTGAAGTGACCGCGCTCCAGACGTCCTCGTTTCATACGCAAAGGAGCAAGCCATGAAGACCGCACCGCAATCGTCAGACGGCGACAAGCAAGCCGATCCGCATGCCAGAAAGCATCCGCGTTCGCTCGAGGATGTTGCCGCGCCGCTGCCGCATGAAACCGATCAGAACGCGGAATCGCAGCACGAGGACGATCCGCGGCACGTCGGCAAGCAGTGATCGCTTACCCCACCCCGGTCTCCGGCTCGGCATCCCAATACGGCGGATCGCCAAAATGCGCCGCGAGAAATTCGATGAACGCGAGCGTCTTCGGCGGCACGAACGCGCGGCTCGGATATACCGCCCAGATCGCCACCTCCTCGGCGAGCGGATAGGCGTCGAGCACGCGCACCAGTTCGCCGCTGTGCAGATATGGCGCCACGTCCCAGGTCGATTTGAGCGCGATGCCGAAACCGGCCAATAGCGCGTCGCGAATCACCTCGCCGTTGTCGGTGACGAGCCGTCCGCTCACGCGCACTTCGAGCGGACCTGTGGGCGTCACGAACGCCCAGTCGCGCTGGTCCGACAGGATCACGCATTCGTGCTGCGCAAGATCCGACGGATGATGCGGCGTGCCCCGCGCAGCCAGATACGCGGGCGCCGCGCACAGCACCCGGCGATTGACGGCAAGGCGCCGCGCCACCAGCGACGAATCCTTCAATACGCCGACGCGAATCGCCACGTCGATCCCCGCGTCGACCAGATCGACCAGTTGATCGGTTAGCCGCAAATCGACGCTCACGCCGGGATAGCGGCGCAGAAATTCGCTGATCACCGGCGACACGTGCTGCCGCCCGAACGAGGACGGCATCGACACCCGCACACGCCCCTGCGGTTCGGCCTGCGCGCGGCCCACCGAGGCGCGCGCGGCGGCGGCCGCGTCGAGCAGCGCCGCGGCGCGCGTCATGAACACTTCACCGTCCTGCGTGAGGCTGATGCGGCGGGTGGTCCGGTGCAGGAGCCGCGCGCCCAGCAGTTTTTCCAGTTGTGCGATCCGCGAGCTCGCGACCGCCGCGGATAAACCGAACTCGCGCCCCGCCGCGGACACATTGGCGAGCAGGGCGGCGCGCACGAACAACGCGACGTCGAGCAGATCGAGCCGTTCCCGTTCACTGGACGAGGCGTGTGTGGGTTGGACAGGAAGATTCATTATTCTGAAATTCAAAAAGATGTTTCAGTCATTATGACGGTTTTATAAGAATACGAACGAGCTTAGGATGACGCCTATCGGATCGGTTGCCGTCCCGCACGAGACGCCGTCGCGTCGGCAAAAGAATCGCCGCTCCTTCAACTGCATCTTCATCCGAACGAACAGGAGCTTCTTATGAAAGCCGTAGGTCTTTACCGTTATTTGCCGATCGATCAAACCGAAGCGCTGGTCGATGTTGAAATCCCGAAACCCGAAGCCACCGGCCGCGACCTGCTCGTGAAGGTCGAGGCCATCTCCGTCAATCCGGTCGACACCAAGATGCGCGCGCCGAAAGACACGGTCGAAAAAGAGCCGCGCCTCCTCGGCTGGGACGCCGCCGGCACGGTGGTCGCGGTCGGACCGGAAGTCGCGCTGTTCAAGGTCGGCGATCCCGTGTTCTACGCGGGCAGCATCACGCGGCCGGGCGCCAACAGCGAATTCCATCTGGTCGACGAGCGGATCGTCGGGCGCAAGCCGGCGTCGCTCGATTTCACTCACGCGGCGGCGCTGCCCTTGACCGCGATCACCGCGTGGGAAGCGTTGTTCGATCGCCTCGGCGTGTCGCCGCAAGGCGCGGATGAAGGCCGCACGGTGCTGATCGTCGGCGGGGCGGGCGGGGTCGGCTCGATCGGTATTCAATTGGCCAGGCAATTGGCGAAGCTGAAGGTGATCGCAACGGCCTCGCGTCCCGAATCGGCGAAGTGGGCGACGCGGCTGGGCGCGGATCACATCGTCGATCACTTCGGCGACATACCCGCGCAGTTGAAACAGCTAGGCATCGAGCAGGTCGATTACGTGCTGATATTCAACGACACCGACCGGAATTTCCCGGCCGCGGCCGAGGTCGTCAAGCCGCAGGGCGGTATTTGCTCGATCGTCGAAAACAGCCAGCCGGTGCCGGTCGAACTGTTGAAGGCGAAGAGCGCCGCGTTCCACTGGGAGTTCATGTTCACGCGTTCGATGTTCGGCACGCCCGACATGATCGAGCAGCACAAGCTGCTGACCGAAGTGGCGCGTCTCGTCGACGCGGGCACCTTGCGCACCACCGTCGACCAGGACCTCGGCAAGATCAACGCGGAGAATCTGCGCCGCGCGCATCGACTGCTCGAGGAAGGGCGGGCGATCGGCAAGCTGGTGCTGACGGGCTTCTAAACCCTCGCGATCGACTGACAAAAAACGCGTTGCCGCAAGGGGGTTAACACCCGATTCGCGCGCAGCGCGCGCGGCGTCGCTTGGCGTTAGACTGGTGGGGCATCATGCTAAAACAGTTGCGTGTCTCGCGGCCCGGCTGGTGAATGCGTAAGCACGCATCAACCCGGCATCCACGATGCTTCGCTCAGACGATGCACGGGCAGTAGCGCCGAAGCGAGCGCGCAGCGGCACAACAACGAGGTGACAGTATGAGCTACAGCTTCAAACTCTCCGCCGTTTCAGTTGTCGCTTCTCTCGCTTGCGCGCTCGCGCCCGGCATGCTCGTGCCGGCGGCCCATGCGGCCACGCCGATCACGGTCACGTCCCAGTCCGCCGTCGATGGCCCGATCCGCTACACGGTCCGCGTCACGTCGAAACAGTTCGGCAATTCACAGGAAACCCGCACGATCCGCTCCGGTGAATCGGACGACTTCACGTGGAAAACCGTGCCGCCGGGCGGGCCGGTTCCCGCGACGGATGCGTGCCCGAACTATTCATCGCTGCCGGTCGACACCAACGGCGCGATGATCCGTCAGACGCAGATCCGCTTCGCGCCGGTGGTGGCCGGCGACGGCACCGCAACCGTGCAACTGAGCTTCCAGGCGCAGACGCCGCGTGGTGTGAAGACGGTGACGAGCGGCGGCAAAACGCTCAAGTGTCCGAACGACATGACCGTCAGCCAGATTCTGCGCTTCACGATGCCGACCAACGGCAGCACGAAAAAGCTCACGCTGACCGACGGCACCGAGGTGACGGTCAGCGCGAAGCGTTGAGGCCACGTCCGCGGCAGGCGCCGTTCATCGTCGCGCCGCGGCGCGCTCCACCAGCCGTGACGACAAAAACCGGTGTTCCGCCGAAAAAAGCCGCCGGTACGTGAGCAGCACGGCGCCCACCGTCCCCAGGGCCGACGACGCGGCGATCAGGAACATGATCACGATCTGATAGCGCACCGCCTGCAACGGCGACTGGCCGGCCAGCACCTGGCCGGTCATCATGCCGGGCAGGCTCACCACGCCGACCACGGCCATCTGGTTCAGTGTCGGCATCATGCCCGCGCGCACCGCCTGGCTTGCCGGCGCCTGCGCCGCTTCCCAGCGCGTCGCGCCGAGCGCGAGCGCCATGTCGACGCGGTCGCGCCGTGCGGTCAATTCCTCGGTCATCCGTTCGATGCCGAGCGAGACGCCTGTCAGCGTATTGCCGAGAATCATGCCGAGAATCGGAATCGCATACTGCGGCTCGTACCACGGATGAATGCGGATCACGACGAAGAGTCCGATGGCGGCGACGAGCCACGAACTGACCCAGATCGACAGCACGCTGTCCGCGCGTTGCCCGGCATACGTGCGGCTGCCGCGCTGCGCGCCCGCGAAGCCGGCGATCAGCGTCATCACGATCATGAGCGGCAGCACCACGAACCAGTGGCTGTAACGAAACACCCAGCCGAGCACGTAGCCGATCGCGAGCAACTGCACGACGGTGCGCACCGCCGCCCACGCGAGCTTGCGTTCGAGATCGAGCTTGAGCGCGACCGACACCGCGCCGTTCACGACGATCAGCAACGCCGCTATCGCGAGGTCCCAGAGACTCAGGTTTTGCAAGGTCATTGGCCGAACTCCTGGTGCGCGGGCGTTACCGCCGATTCGTCGAGCACGCCGGCATGCATCGTCAGATGCCGCTCGCTCATGCGCGCGGCTTGCGCCGGATCGTGCGACACCCACATCGACGCATGCCGGCCAGGATCGGCATCGAACCATGCGCGCACCAGACCCTCGATTGCATGCGACGACCCCGGATCGAGCGACGCGGTGGGTTCGTCGAGCAGCAGGACTTCCGGCGCGAGCTGCAACACGCGAATCAGCGCGACGATCTGCGCTTCGCCGCCGGATAATTCGCTCGCGCGCTTGTCGAGAAAATCGCCGGCGCGGCCGGCCTCGCCGACGAGGCTCGCCGCACGCGCGCGATCGAAGCGCACGTCGCGATAGGCGCGCAGCCCGAACGGGTAGCGCAGATTGTCTTCGACGCTGCCGTCGAGCAGCGCGGGCCGCTGCCGGATATACGCGACGTTGCGCCGGTAACGCGGAATCGCCGCGCGTCCGACCGGCGTGCCGTGCCACATGATGCGTCCGGCATCGAGCGGATCGAGCAGGGCGAGGGCACGCAGAAACACGCTCTTGCCCGAGCCCGACGGCCCGGTGATCGCGACGCGGTCGCCCGCATGTAATGCGAAGGTGGTGGGCTGCAGCAGCGTCTGGCCGCGCAAGGCGTCGCGCCGGACGATGCCGTCGGCGAGCACGAGGGGAACATCGGTCATGAGTCGTATCGTTGTGGGGAATGCATAATGTCTAAGGCCGTCGTCCAGGCACACTACGTGCTGGGCGAAATGCAACGTAGAAGAAAACAGCGGAGCCTCTCAATGGCAGCGTCGAGCACGACCGGAAGACGGATCGGGAAAATCATCGCATGGCTGCTGGCGATCATCGTCATTCTGATTGTCGCGCTGACAATTTTTATTCTGACCTTCGACTGGAACCGGGCGCGGCCTTACGTCAACGACAAGGTCACGCAGGCGATCGGCCGGCCGTTCGCCATCAACGGCGATCTGAAGGTGGGCTGGCGGCATCCGGTCGGCGAGACCGGCTGGCGCGGCTGGGTGCCCTGGCCGCGCTTCTCGGCGGCCAACATCACGGTGGGCAATCCCGACTGGACCAGACAGCCGCATTTCGCCACGCTCGACGAGATCGACTTCCAGGTCAAGGTGCTGCCGCTGCTCGCGCGCGATATCGTGATTCCGGCGATCAATCTGGTGAATCCTTCTGTCGATCTCGAACAGCTGCTCGACGGGCGCAACAACTGGACTTTCAAACTGCCGTCGTCCACTGGGCCTTCCGAATGGAAGCTCGATCTGCACGATATCGCGTTCGCGAAGGGCAACATCGCACTGTCCGATCAACAGAAGAAGATCGACGTGCAGATGGCCGTCGATACGCTCGGTCAGCCGATTCCGCTCGGTGAGGCGATCAGGCAGCAGGAAGCGGCGTCGCGCAGCGCGTCGGCCGAGGCGATCGGCAAGTCGGGCGCGAGCAAGCTGTCCGCGCAGGCCGAGGCGCAGGCGGCGTCCGAGGCCGCGGCGGCTTCGAGCGCCAGCGAAGTCCGCAACGCGAACGGCGCGAAACCGCCGATCCCGCTGTACGCGATCGGCTGGACCATCAAGGGCACCTATAACAAGACGTCCGTGTCGGGCAGCGGCAAGGTAGGGGGCGTGCTGGCGCTGCAGGACGCGAACCGGCCGTTCCCCGTTCAGGCCGACGTGAAAGCGGGCGATCTGCATGTCGGTCTGGTCGGCACGATCACCGATCCGGCGCATCTTGCCGCGGTCGATCTGCGCCTCTGGCTGCAAGGCAACAGCATGGCGCGCCTCTATTCGCTGACGGGCGTGACCTTGCCCGACACGCCGCCGTATGCCACCGAGGGACGTCTCATCGGCCAGTTCAAGCAAAGCGGTAACGTCTTCAAGTATGAAAATTTTACAGGCCGGGTGGGCGGTAGCGATCTGAACGGTTCGCTGACCTATACGGCGCGCGAGCCGCGTCCGCTGTTGCAGGGCGAACTGGTGTCGCATCTGCTGCAATTCTCCGATCTTGCGCCGGTGATCGGCGCGGACTCGAACGCGAGCAAGGCCAGGCGCGGCGACGCGACGATGCAGCCGGCCAACAAGGCGCTTCCGGTCGAGGAATTCCGCACCGACCGCTGGAAGGCGATCGACGCGGACGTGAAGTTCACGGGCCGGCGCATCATCAGGAACGTGGACCTGCCGATCACGGACCTGTACACGCATGTCGTGATGACCAACGGCGTGCTGTCGCTGGAACCGTTGAAGTTCGGCGTGGCAGGCGGCTCGCTCGCCTCCGACATTCATCTGGACGGCAGCACGACGCCGCTCAAGGGCCGCGTGTCCACTTCGGCACGGCATCTGAAGCTCAAGCAGTTGTTCCCGAACTTCAAGACGATGCAGAACGCGCTCGGCGAAATCAACGGCGACGCCGCATTGACCGCGACCGGCAATTCGCCGGCCGCTCTCGCGGCGACCTCGAACGGCGAGGTGAAGACGCTCATCACCGACGGCACGGTGAGCCGCCTGCTGATGGAGGCGGCCGGCCTGAACGTGGCGAACGTCGTGTATGAAAAGCTGTTCGGCAATCGCGATGTGAAGATCAACTGCGCGGCCGCCGATTTCGTCGCGACCGACGGCGTGCTCGACTCGCGCGTCTTCGCGCTCGATACGGCCGACGCGGTGATCAACATCGACGGCAAGGTGAATCTGCGCGACGAGTCGATGGATCTTGGCGTGCATCCGCATACCAAGGGATTCCGGGTGTTTTCGTTGCGCTCGCCGCTCTATGTGAAGGGGACCTTCAAGGACCCGCACGTGGGCGTGAACGCGGCCGCGCTGGCGCTGCGAGGCGGTGCCGTTGTCGGGCTCGGCCTCGTCAACCCGTTCGCGGCGCTGATTCCGCTGCTCGCGCCCAGCAACAACAAGCCGCTGCCTTGCGGACAGTTGCTCGCGCAGATTCGTCAGGCGCCAACGGCGCCGCCGCCCGGGGTGAAGCAGAAGCCCAAAGCCGGCATTTCGCTCGAGGGCGCGCCGGTGAACAAATCTTCGGGGGAAGCTTCGTCGCCTGCCGCGACCGGCAAGAAGCCCGCGGTCACGGCGCCGGCGAGCGCCGCTGAATACAAGGGGAGCTGATGCTTTTCGCGGCGGCCGAAGACGGCCTGAACCGAGCGGTTGCTAGTGGAGTGGCTTTTCGAAACTGAGGCCGACGCCGCTTGCTAACAGACAGCGGCGTTGCCAACGACCATCACGGCTACTTGACGAACCGACCTGAAGAGCCTACCTCAGCGATCGCGGAGCGGCATCCCCGGCGGCATCCTGCCGGCGAACCCCGCGACGGGCGCCGCCGATGCGCGTGGCGCCGAACTCCGTCAGAATCTTGCTGCGAGCCCGGCTGGCAAAGACCAGGAAGCCGAAGCCGTCGGCCTCGTACCAGTAGCCGCCGTTCTCGAGTCCATCGAGCGGCTGTTCCAGCGCATTGGTAATGGATTCGATACAGCGCCGCCGCAACTCGGCCGGCGCGGGATAAGGCGGTTGCGCGCCGCGCACGCTGCACAGGAGCACGTCGAGTCCAGGCAGCACGTGTGCATAGAGCACCGGCTCGTCTTGCGCGCGAGCGCGCGCAATCTTGGTGTCGAGTTGACTGAACGGCTTGAAATGCCGTAGTACCGCGAGGAACGACTCATCGCCGTCCACCTTCGCGCGTCTACGCTTTTTCGGGAAGGACATAAAAATTCGCCTGAAAAAGAATTGCAAGAAACGCAGCGTCCTCATGCGACAACTCCCGGCTTCGCGCGCCGCACGTCGATCTTTTATAGCATACGACAAGGCTGGATTCACGATGATTCGACGTCTGCGCCGTATCATCACCTCCCGCACGAATCATGCCGAACCGCCTCGCCGCGCGCTTTCGCTTCCCAGCACATCTGTCTCCATCATAGACGCACGAGGCGCCGAAAAAACATCTCACACCAATAAAAAAGTCGTTTTTGTGTGGGCCGGGCACATCTTGCGGCTACGTTGAAATATCTCGGATTCACGTCGATAATGGCCCGTCCGGCTGTACTGCGCCGCGCTCGCCGGTCCGGCGCCGCGAAGTCTCGCCGGCATGGCGGACGCGACCGGTCCTCGTGAGTTGCCGCGGCTTGAACGACCCTTCGGGCGAACATGAAACTATTCACCAAGGGGCTGCTGCTGATTGCAGTGCCGAGCGTGGTCGAGTTGGCGCTTCTCGGCTTCGTCTTCGATACCCAGGAAGAGACGGCGCAGGCCGCGCAGTGGGTCGCCAACAGCAAGCAGATCCTTTATCAGTCGTCGGCCATCGTCGATCCGTTGCTGCGTCAGGCCGCGCGGGTCCGCACCGGCATGGCCGTCGGCGATCCGTCGTTCATCGACCGGCATGCGGTATGGATCGATCTTGGCGACCGTCTTTTGAAGCTCGACACGCTGGTCGGCGACACGCCGCAGCAGGTCGAGCGAGTACGCAAGATGCAACGGGCGGTCGACGCCTATCGCGCGCAGACCGTGACGATCTCGCAGGCGCTGCATGAGGGGCGCGGCGTGGATTCGTTTGCGGCGCTCGAGACCGGCGCGTTGCCGCGCCAGGTCGTGGTGTTTCGCGATGAACTCGCCGCGTTCGGCAACGAGGCGTCGCGGCTCGACGCCGAACGCGGGGCGGCGCTCGCACGGCGCCGCGAGCGCCAGCAATACGCGCTGATCGCGGCGGTGCTCGGCTCGATGCTGATCTGGGCGGCCACGGCCGTGGTGTTCGCGCGCAGCATCGGCAGGCGGCTGGAAGTGTTGACCGATAATGCCGAGCGTCTGGGCAACGGGCGGCCGCTCGCCGCGCCGCAGTCGGGCAACGACGAAATCGCCGGGCTCGACACGGTACTGCATCAGACGGGCGCGCGTCTGCGCGAGGCCGACGTGCAGCAGGCCACGCTGAAAGCGCGGCTCGAAGCGCGCGCGGGCGAACTGGCGGCGGTCAACGAGGAACTGCGCCAGGAGACGCAAGACAACGAAATGTTCATCTACAGCGTGTCGCACGATCTGCGCTCGCCGCTGGTAAATCTGCAAGGCTTTTCGAAGGAACTGCAGGTGTCGTGCGACGAACTGGACAGCATCGTCGATGCCGCCCGCTTGCCGGAAGCCGAGCATCGGCGCATGGCGCATATTCTGAACGGGGACGTGCGCGAGTCCTTGCAATATCTTCGTACCGCGGTGACGCGGGCCGCGGCGATCATCGATGCGCTCTTGCGGATTTCGCGCGCCGGCCGGCTCGAATACCACTGGCAGCGGGTGAGCGTCGGCCGCGTGGTGGGCCGGGTGGTGGACGCGCTGCAGGGTGCGATCAGCCAGCGCGCGGCGTCGGTCACCGTGCGCGAGTTGCCGCCCGTGTGGGGCGATCCGGCGGCGATCGAACAGATTTTCGGCAACCTGATCGGCAACGCGGTCAATTACCTGGACCCGGAGCGCAACGGGCGCATCGAGATCGGCGCGCTGGAGCCCGACCCGGTCGACGAGACCGACCCGCGCGCGGTGCGCATGCGCACGTATTACGTGCGCGATAACGGCCTTGGCATTCCGGCCGCGTATATGTCGAAGGTGTTCCGGGCGTTTCAGCGTCTGCACGGCGACGTCGCGAACGGCGACGGTATCGGTCTCGCGGTGGTGCGGCGCATGGCGGAGCGGCATGGCGGGCGCGTGTGGGTGGAGTCGGCGGAAGGCGCGGGGTCGACCTTTTTCGTCGTGTTGCCCGAACAGCCCGCGCGCGCCTGAGTCGAGAGAGGTTGCGGCGCAACGGTGCAAAAACGTCGGAAGCGGTATAAACATAAACGGATCGTTAGCACGGAGGGCATATGAGTCACGGGGAAACGGTCAGCATCGTGCTGATCGAGGATGACGACGGCCATGCCACGCTCGTCGAGCGCAATCTGCGCCGTGCCGGCATTTCGAACGGTTTCCTGCGCTTTCGCGACGGCCAGCAGGCACTCGATTACTTTTTCGGCCCCGCGCCGGCGGAGGCTGCCGTCAGTGGCGCTGGCAGTCCCGCGGTCGATCCCGCGGCGAATGCTTATCCACCGCGCGAAGATCTGACGAATTTCGTCGTGCTGCTCGATCTGAAGATGCCGCGAGTGGACGGCTTCGAGGTGTTGCGGCGCCTGAAAGAGTCGCCGCAGACCGCCGCGGTGCCGGTGATCGTCCTGACCACGACCGACGACCCGCGCGAAATCTCGCGATGCTACGAACTCGGTTGCAACGTCTACATCACCAAGCCGGTCGAATATGACGCGTTTATCGAAGCCGTGCGCCGGCTCGGTTTCTTTCTGCAGGTCGTCAAGCTGCCGCCGGGCCATCGCTTCGCGGCGCCGTGACCTAACGTTTAACGTTCATGTGACGCTGCCCGAAAGCCACCCGTGACAACATAACCACCAGACCTAGCCTAAAAGAAGACTCCGCATGACCGAAGACGTGTCCACGCAGCCCGCCGCCTATGTGCTGGTCGTCGATGACGACGAAGGCATCCTGCGGCTCGCGCGCAAGTCGCTCGAGCGCGCCGGCTGCCGGGTCGCGATCTGTGCCGGCGTCGAGGCGGCCCACGAGCGGCTCGGCGCGGGCGGGCCCGATCTGCTGGTGCTCGACTATCAGCTCAGTGGACCGGAGACCGGACTCGACTTCTTTCGCCGCTTGCGCGCGGAAGGCGTGCGGATTCCCGCCATTCTCGTGACGGGCTTCACCGACGAATCGCGCGTGATCGAGGCGTTGCGCGCGGGCGTATCCGACGTCGTGCCCAAATCCGGCGAATACCTCAATTACCTGCCCGAAGCGGTCGAGCGGGTGCTGTCTCAAGTGCGTTTGCAAAAAGCGTCGGACGAAGCCTTGCTGTTGCGTGACCGCGAACAGCATTACCGCACCTTGTCGGAGACGCTGCCGCATCTTGTGCTGACCTGCAACGCCGCGGGCGACTGCGACTTTCTGTCGAAGCAGTGGTTCGACTACACCGGGCTTCCCGAAAACAGTTCGTACGGGCTCGCATGGCTGGAGGCCGTGCATCCGGACGACCGCGAGGAAATCCGCCGCAGCTGGCTCAAGGCGGTGGCGAACAACGCGGGCGACTACCGGCACGAACTGCGGATTCGCCGCCACGACGGCGAATACCGCTGGTTCGACGCGCGCGTGGTGGCGATGCGCGACGCCGAAGGCAAGGTCAGCAAATGGTTCGGCAGCTGCACGGACATTCATTCGCAGCGCGAGGCGATCGAGGAGCGAGAACGGCTGCTCGCGTCGGAGCAGGCTGCCCGCCAGATCGCCGAGGAAGCCAACCGCGCCAAGGACCGTTTTCTGGCGATGTTGTCGCATGAATTGCGTACGCCGCTCACGCCGGTATTGGCCGGCGCCAGCGTGCTGGAGATGATTCCGGATCTGCCCGATCAGGCGCGCGCGAGCGTGCGCATGATCCGCCGCAACGTCGAACTCGAAGCGCGGCTGATCGACGATCTGCTCGATCTCACGCGCGTCGCGAACGGCAAGCTGCGTCTGTCGCTGGAAACCGTCGACGTGCACGACGTGATGGACAGCGTGCTCGAACTTTTCCGCAGCGAGATTCAGGTCAAGCAGCAGGACGTGCATGTGCACAAGGACGCGCAACACCATTACGTGCTGGCCGACCGCGCGCGTTTGCAGCAGATGCTATGGAACCTGATCCGCAACGCCGCCAAGTTCACGCCGGACGGTGGCCACATTTACGTGCGCACGCGCGACGAACGCATGCATGTGCAGATATCGGTTGAAGATACGGGCATCGGCATCGAGCCGGAACAGATTGGCAAGCTCTTCAACGCGTTCGAGCAGGGCGACCAGAACATGACGCGGCAGTTCGGCGGCCTCGGCCTCGGTCTCGCGATCACGAAGGCGTTGACCGATGTGCACGGCGGCACCGTGACCGCGCAAAGCCCCGGCGCGCACTGCGGCGCGACCTTCACGATCACGCTGCCGACCGCCGCGGCGCCGGCCGGCGCGCCGCCCGTCGCCGTGCCCGACGAAGTGCATGCGGCCGGCTTGCTGAACATTTTGCTGATCGAGGACCACGTGGACACCGCCGAGGTGATGGCGCAGCTGATTCGCAGCCTCGGTCACGAGGTCACCACGGTCGGCCGCGTGGACGATGCATTGGCCGCCACGCAGTTGCAGAGCTTCGATCTGGTGGTCAGCGACGTAGGCTTGCCCGATGGCACCGGCCTCGATTTCATCAAGGCGTTCCGCGAACATTCGGATGCGCCGGCGGTCGCGTTGACCGGCTTCGGCACTGACGAGGATGTGCGTCGCTGCTTGAGCGCCGGCTTTACTTCGCATCTGACGAAGCCCGTCAATTTCGGCCAGCTCGAGACGATGATCGAGAGCGCGGTGAATCGAAAGGCGCAGAGGGGCGCTTAGGGCGGCGCATGTTGCTCGGTATAAAAATGCAAAAAGGCCTGTTGCGATCGTCTCGCAACAGGCCTTTTTGCTGAAACCGCCGAGTTTGCGGCCTCGCGGCTTAACGCGGCGAGTTCTTCAGCGAATCGCGGATTTCACGCAATAGCAGCACGTCTTCCGGCGGGGGCGGCGGCTCCGCCGCTGCGGCCTCTGCGGGTTTGCGCAGATTGTTGATGAACTTGACCATCAGGAAAATGATGAACGCGAGAATCACGAAGTTGATGGCCACGGTGATGAACGAACCATAGCCGAACACCGCGACGCCTGCCGTCTGCAAATCTTTATACGATTCGGGGCTGCCCTTGAAGCTGGGCGGAACATCGCCAAGGCGAATGAACTTGTTGGAGAAATCGAGGCCGCCGGTGGCAACGCCGACAACCGGCATGATCAGGTCTTTAACAACGGAATTGACGATGGTGGAAAATGCGCCGCCGATAATCACGCCGACTGCCAGGTCCATCACGTTGCCCTTGAGGGCGAATTCTTTAAATTCCTTGACCATGCTCATAGAGGTTCCTCCTGGAAATCGATAAACGAATCATACCAACCTCAGACGGATAGGCTAGTGCTTTAGGCAGGGGAAACGAGGATTGGCCTTTATTCTGGAAACTGTGACTCACTGTGACGCGCCCGTTCGATATGCGCGGCAAAACTGACCGGGTCGGTATTGGTGCCGCACAGCAGCACGCCCACCCGTTTGCCTTGCAGCTTTTCACGCAGCGGTCCGAGCAGCCCCGCAGTGGCGGCGGCGCAGGCCGGCTCCACGGCCAGCTTGAGTTGTCCGAACAAGATCAGCATGGCCGCGCGCAACTGGTCGTCGGAAACGGTGACGAGCTCGTCGATATGACGGCGGCACAACTCGTAGCTGTATTCCTCGGTGTGCGGCGACATCAGCGAATCGGCGATGCCATGCATCTGGCCCATCTTGACCGTGTGATTGGCGGCGAAACTCTTGCCCATCACATCCGCGCCTTCCGGCTCCACGCCGTACACGTGCACGCGCGGATTCGCGAGCCGCATGGCCGTGGCGACGCCGGCGGCGAGACCGCCGCCGCCGATCGGCAGGATCACGGCTTCGAGGTCGGGCGTTTGCGTGGCCCATTCGTAGCCGAGCGTGGCCGAGCCCAGCACCGTGCGATAACCGTTGAACGGATGCACGAAATAGCGGCCTTCCTCGGCCTCGATGCGGCGCACCAGTTCGAACGCCTCGGCGATGTTTTCCGCGAACACGATCTCGGCGCGGTACTGCCGGCACAGCGCGACGCGCGCCGGATTGGCCGCGCGAAACAGCACGACCTTCGCGCTGATGCCGAGGCGCATGGCCGCGTATGCCACCGCCACCGCATGATTGCCGCCCGACACGCAGGTAACGCCCGCGCTGCGTTGCGCTTCGTCGAGTGCGAGCAGGTTGGTGAACGCGCCGCGCGCCTTGAAGCTGCCGCCCGCTTGCAGCAGCTCGAACTTGAAGTTCACCACCGTGCCTTCCAGCGATGAAAAGTCGAGCCTGTCGAACACCGGCGTTCGCATGACCCACGGCGTCAACGCAAAGTGTTGCGTGGCGATATCGTCGAGCGTGGGGATCGGCTCGCCGTCGATGGTGTGGTCGGTGTGCTGCGGCGTGGCGGTTGACATGGGCGGGTGCTCGTTCGTTGGTATGGGTAAGACTCCTTGATCCGGCGGACGGTTTCAGTGCGCGTGCGCCTCGACCGACATGCTGTGAATGAATTTGTGCAGGAAGCGCTCGCATGCCACGAGCTGATCCAGCGCGACGAATTCGTTGGCCTTGTGCGCCTGCTGGATGTCGCCGGGGCCGCACACGATGCTCGGAATGCCCGCCAGCGAAAACAGCCCGGCTTCGGTGCCGTACGCGACCTTGCGTTTGTCCTGGTCGGCGGTCAAGGCGCGCACGAGTTGCGTGATCGCTGCCTGTTCGGACGAATCGAGCCCCGGCGCCGCGGCGATCCTGGTGATCTCGATAGCCGCCGATGGATGCTCGCGTAACATCTTCGGCAGCAGCGTTTCACGTGCGTACTGGTCGATGCGCGCGAAGATCGGTTCGGGATCGAGCGTGGGCAGATTGCGGAATTCGAACTGGAACTTGCATTCGGCCGGCACGGTGTTGATCGCATTGCCGCCGACGATCGTGCTGGTTTGCGCGGTGGTGAAGGGCACGTCGTACAGTTCGTCGAACGGGCCTTGCTCGCGGAACTGATCGGCCATGTCGCGGATGTAGCAGATCAGGCGCGCGGCGTACTCGATCGCGTTCAAGCCCTTCGGCGTGAGCGACGAATGCGCGGCCTGGCCGCGCACGCAGCACTGGTAAGCGTTAATGCCCTTGTGCGCGACGATCGGGCGCATGCTGGTCGGTTCGCCGACAATGCAGCCGTCCGGCTTCACGCCGCGCTTCATCAGGTCCTGGATTAGCAGCGGCGCGCCGGCGCAGCCCACTTCCTCATCGAACGAGAGGGCCAGGTGGATCGGCCTCGCGAGTTTCGTGCGCTGCATGTCGGGCACGAGCGCAAGCGCCGCGCCGATGAAACCTTTCATGTCGCAGGTGCCGCGGCCATACAGTTTGTCGCCGCGAATTTCCGGCTTGAACGGATCGCTGTCCCATTGCTGGCCGTCCACCGGCACGACGTCCGTGTGACCCGAGAGCACCACGCCGCCGTTGGTTTCGCCGTCGTGCGCGGGGATCGTCGCGAACAGGTTGGCCCATTTGCCGCTTGCGTCGTGCGTGAGCGTGGCTTCAATACCGGCGGCGCGCAGTTCGTCGCGCACGGTTTCGATCAGGCCGAGGTTCGGGTTGCGGCTGACCGTGTCCATCGACACGAGGCGGGTAACCCAGGGAAGAGAAACCGGCGACGAAGCGTTCTGTGCGGGAGCGGGTGTTGACGAGGACTGCGCTGATTCAGCGACGTGGGACATGACGGACTCCGGCATTTGAGTCTTTCGATGATACCCAAAAAAAGGCCCGCCCGTATGCTGCGGCGCGCGTTTGCGCGCCGCAGCATAAGCAAAAAAACGCAGGACGTAGCGCGTTTTCCCGACGTTCGCGCTATCGATGCTGAAAGACGGACCTCATCGCGCGGCGACCGTGGCCGTGGTGCCGCGGCTCGGCGCGCCGAGTGCGCGCAGGGTTTCTTTCACGGTCGCGACCCGCACCGCGAGATCCGGGCTGCGCGTTTCGATACGCAGCTTGTCCTGGCCCGCGAGCTTGATGTGCTTGTGTTTCTGCACCATCTCGATGATCCGCATCGCGTCGACCGGCGGGTTCGGGATGAACTGTAAGCCGATCACGGCTTCGCCCGCGTCGATCTTCGAAATGCCCAACGGCTTCGCCGCGAGCCGCAGACGATGCGTCTCCACCAGCGCATGCGCTTGCGGCGGCAACTTGCCGAAACGGTCGATCAGCTCTTCCTGAATGCCGTCGATCGAATCGTTGTGTTCGCAGTTGGCGAGGCGCTTGTACAGCGACAGACGTTCCTGCACGTCGCCACAATAGTCCGCGGGCAGAATTGCCGGCGCGTGCAGATTGATCTCGGTGGTCGCGGCGAGCGGCGCGGTGAGGTCCGGCTCCTTGCCTTCCTTGAGCGCCTTCACGGCGTCGTTCAGCATGTCGGTGTAGAGCTGGAAACCGATCTCGTGAATCTCGCCCGACTGCTTGTCGCCGAGCACTTCGCCCGTGCCGCGAATTTCGAGGTCGTGCATGGCCAGATAGAAGCCCGAACCGAGTTCCTCCATCTGCTGGATCGCTTCGAGCCGGCGCTGCGCCTGTTTCGTCAGACCTTGCGGATCGTGCACCAGCAGATACGAATACGCCTGGTGATGCGAGCGGCCCACACGGCCACGCAACTGATGCAATTGCGCGAGACCGAACTTGTCGGCGCGGTGAATCAGGATCGTGTTCGCGGTGGGCACGTCGATGCCGGTTTCGATAATCGTCGTGCACAGCAGCACGTTGGCGCGCTGTGCGACGAAGTCACGCATCACACGCTCCAGTTCGCGTTCATGCATCTGTCCGTGCGCGACCGCGAGACGCGCTTCGGGCACCAACGCTTCGAGCATTTGGCGGCGATTCTCGATCGTCTCGACTTCGTTGTGCAGGAAGTAGACCTGGCCGCCGCGCTTCAACTCGCGCAACATCGCTTCGCGGATCACGCTGTCTTCTTCACGGCGCACGAAGGTTTTGATCGCGAGGCGCTTTTGCGGCGCCGTGGCTATCACCGAGAAATCGCGCAGGCCTTCTAGCGCCATGCCGAGCGTGCGTGGGATCGGCGTGGCGGTGAGCGTGAGCACGTCGACTTCCGCTCTGAGCGCTTTCAATGCCTCTTTCTGACGCACGCCGAAACGGTGCTCCTCGTCGATGATCACGAGCCCGAGCCGCTTGAACTGCACATCGGACGAGAGCAGCTTGTGCGTGCCGATCACGATATCGACGCTGCCTTCGTTGATCTGCTGGATCGCCGCGTTGACTTCCTTGGTCGACTTGAAACGCGACAGTTCGGCGATACGCACCGGCCAGTCGGAGAAACGGTCGGTGAAGGTCTGCGTGTGCTGTTCGGCGAGCAGCGTGGTGGGCGAGAGCAGCGCAACCTGCTTGCCGCCCATCACCGCGATGAACGCCGCGCGCAACGCCACCTCGGTCTTGCCGAAGCCGACGTCGCCGCACACGAGCCGGTCCATCGGCTTGCCGCTCGTCATGTCGCCGATCACGGCGGCAATCGCCGCGGCCTGGTCCGGCGTTTCCTCGAAGCCGAAGCTCTCGGCGAACTTCACGTAATCCTTCGGTTCGAGCGCGAACGCATGGCCTTCGCGGGCGGCGCGGCGCGCGTACAGGTTCAGCAGTTCGGCCGCGGTGTCGCGAATCTGTTGCGCCGCCTTGCGTTTGGCCTTTTCCCACTGGCCCGAACCGAGCGAGTGCAACGGCGCGCTCTCCGGATCGGCGCCGCTATAGCGCGAGATCACGTGGAGTTGCGCGACCGGCACGTAGAGCTTGCTGTCGCCCGCGTATTCGAGGTGCAGGAACTCGGTTTCGCCTTCGCCGAGATTCATCGTGACAAGCCCCATATAGCGGCCGATGCCGTGCTGCGAATGCACGACCGGATCGCCGATCTTCAGCTCGGACAGATCGCGCACCATCGAATCGACGTTGCTCGCCTGTTCCTGGCGGCGGCGTCCCGCGCGGCGCGCGAGCGGACCGTAAAGCTCCGTTTCGGTGATGACCGCGATGCCGTCGGCCGGCACGGCAAAGCCGTTGGCGAGCGGCGCGACGCCGAGCGAGAAACGCGCGTCGCCGGTCAGCCAGTCCTGGAAGCTGTCGCTCGAGACGGGCTTCAGGTGATTGTCGGCGAGCAGTTGCAGCAGCGTTTCGCGACGGCCCGCCGATTCCGCGGCGAACAGCACGCGGTTCGGCGTGGTCTCCAGATAGCCGCGCAAGGCCGCGACCGGATCGTTAGCGTGACGGTCGATCGCGAGATTCGGCAACGGGATCGACCAGCCGCCGCCCGCGTTGGCGGGCAGCGCGAGCCGTGCGAACGGCTTGGCGAACGTGAAGAAATCCTCGTCCGACAGGAACAGATGCTGCGGCTCCAGAATCGGCCGGTCGCGATCGTGCGAGAGGAAGTTGTAGCGCTGCTTCGTGTCGTTGGTGAAACGCCTGATCGCCGCGTCCAGATCGCCGACGAACGCCAGCTGCGCCCCTTCGGGCAGGTAGTGGAACAGCGTCGCCGTTTCGTCGAAGAAAAGCGGCAGATAGTATTCGATGCCCGCGGACGGCACGCCGTTGCCGATGTCCTTATAGATCGACGCGCGGCTCGGATCGCCCTCGAAGGTTTCGCGCCAGCGGCTGCGGAAGGCGGTGCGCGCCGCTTCGTCGAACGGGAATTCGCGGCCGGGCAGCAGGCGCACGTCCTTCACCGGATAGAGGCTGCGTTGCGTGTCCGGGTCGAAGGCGCGGATCGAGTCGACCTGATCGTCGAACAGGTCGATCCGGTAAGGCAAGGGCGAGCCCATCGGGTACAGGTCGAGCAGCGAGCCGCGCACGCAGTACTCGCCTGGACGCACCACCTGGCTCACGTGTTCGTAGCCGGCGAGCGTCAGTTGCGCCTTGAGCCTGGCTTCGTCGAGACGCTCGCCTTGCGAGAACGCGAATGTGTAGCCCGCCATGAACGAGGCGGGCGGCATCCGGTAGAGCGCCGTGGTGGCGGGCACGAGCAGGATGTCGCAGCGGCCTTCGCCGAGATCGTGCAGCGTGGCGAGGCGCTCGGAGACCAGATCCTGGTGCGGCGAAAAGGTGTCGTAAGGCAGCGTTTCCCAGTCGGGCAGCAAACGCACGCGGGCCTCGGGCGCGAAAAAGCCGATTTCCTGTGACAGACGCTGCGCATCGACGGCGCTTTCGCACACGACCGCCAGGAGCGGCACCTTCTCGCGATAGGCGAGATGGTAGCGGGCGATCAGCAGCGCGTCGGACGAGCCGTGCGTGCCGTCGAAGGCGAAACGCTGGCCGGCTTTGACGAGCGCGACGGGCGGGGAGTACTGCGATGATGCGGCGATGTCTGGCATAGAAGAGAAAAGGCGGCCTCGGGCTCACACGTGATCGGCAAGTTTACGCGTGTCGGGGCGTGGATGCGAAGGACCTATTATAAAATCCGTCCTTTACTTTCACTTCGCGGCATTCGCACTCGTGACTTCCCGTCTATTTGCCCTGATTCCGTGCGCCGGCACCGGCAGCCGTTCCGGCGCCGCGATGCCCAAACAATATCGCACTGTCGCCGGCCGCGACATGTTGCATTACTCGCTGGCGGCTTTCGACGCGTGCAGCGAGTTTGCGCAAACCCTGCTCGTGATCGCCGCCGACGACCAGCACTTCGACGCCCGCCGCTTCGGCGGCTTGCGTTTCGCGGTGCGCCGCTGCGGCGGGGCGTCGCGTCAGGCATCGGTGCTGAACGGGCTGCATGCGCTCGCCGAGTTCGGCGCGCGCGACGACGATTGGGTGCTGGTGCACGACGCCGCGCGCCCGGGCATCACGCCCTCGCTGATCCGCACGCTGGTCGGCGCGCTGAAGGACGACGCGGTTGGCGGCATCATGGCCTTGCCGGTGGCCGACACCTTGAAGCGGATCGACGCCGCCTCAGCGAACGGGCGGATCGCCCGCACCGAGGCGCGCGACGGTTTGTGGCAGGCGCAAACGCCGCAGATGTTCCGCATCGGCATGTTGCGCGAGGCGATTTTGCGCGCGCAGGCGGACGGTCACGATCTGACCGACGAAGCGAGCGCGATCGAATGGCTGGGACATGCGCCGAAACTCGTGCAAGGCAGCTTGCGCAACTTCAAGGTGACTTATCCGGAAGACTTCGATCTGGCCGAGGCGATTCTGAGCCGGCCGGCATCGGCTTCCTGATTTGACGACTTCAAATTTCAATTACCGGACTTGACGCATATGGATTTCAGAATTGGGCAGGGCTATGACGTGCATGCGCTGGTGCCGGGGCGTCCGTTGATTATCGGCGGTGTGACGATTCCTTATGAGCGCGGACTGCTCGGGCATTCGGATGCGGACGTGCTGTTGCATGCGATTACCGATGCTATTTTCGGCGCGGCCGCAATGGGCGATATCGGCCGGCATTTCTCCGATACCGATGCGAAGTTTGCCGGCGCGGATAGCCGGGTGTTGCTGCGCGAGTGTTTTGCGCGTGTGACGGCCGCCGGATTTTCCATTGCCAATGTCGACAGCAGCGTGGTCGCTCAGGCGCCCAAGCTCGCGCCTCATATCGAAGGCATGCGGGCCAATATTGCGGCTGATCTGGGGCTGCCGGTCGAGCGTGTCAACGTCAAGGCCAAGACCAATGAGAAGCTGGGCTATCTTGGGCGAGGCGAGGGGATCGAAGCGCAGGCCGTGGTTCTGCTGATCAAGACTTGAACTGCCGCGAAGCCCAGGAAACCGAAGCGCGCAGCCCGCGTCAACAACGGACGCGCTGCGCGCCATCCGCCTGCTTTCATTCAGCCGCAATACACTGCGCCGCGGCATTGATAACAGCAGCAATGCGGCCCACGTCGCGCAATTGAGTGGTGGTCATGCCCTCGGCCACCAGCGTATCAAAATGCGATTTCACGCAGAAATGGCATTTACCGATAATCGACGCCGCCAGCGCATACATTTCAAACCGCCGCTTATCGACTCCGCCATGCGACGCATAAGCATTCATCCGTAATTGCGCCGGCTGCGATTTCAAATCCGCGTTATCCGTCATTTCCACATACGGATACCAGACGTTATTCATCCCCATCAACGCCGCGGCAGTCAGCGCGCCATTCGTTTCTTCCGGAGACAAAACGCCGGAATTGCGAATCGCATTGACGATTACCGTGCTCTTTGCGGCGAACGCCGCCGCGAGCGCCACGCCGACCGCGTCGTTCCCTTCGAGCGAAGAGCGCGCAATCGTCCCATCCAGATTCAGCCGAATGTCCTTGGCGTAGTCAGGCACGAGCGCCTTAATCGAAGACAAGAATTCCATTGATATCTCCTATCGGGTTGTCGATAAAAAAGCCCGCGGCTTTTCCAGGCTTAGCGGGCTTCCGACGCCACGGCTTACAGCGTTGCGCCGCCGACCGCGCGGTTGCAAGGGCAGAGTTCGTCCGTTTGCAGGCCGTCCAGAATACGCAGCACTTCTTCCGGATTACGGCCGACGTTCAGGTTGTTGACCGAAACGTGCTGGATCGTGTTGTCCGGATCGACGATGAACGTGGCGCGCAGCGCCACGCCGGCTTCCTTGTCGCGCACGCCGAGCTGGTCGATCAGCTCGCCCTTCACGTCGCCGAACGAATGGTGATTCAGCTTGCTCAGGTCCTTGTGCTCACGTCGCCATGCCAGTTTCACGAATTCGTTGTCGACGCTGCCGCCCAGCAACACCGCGTCGCGCTCTTCGAAGTCCTTGGCCAGCTTGCCGAACTCGACGATTTCCGTCGGACACACGAACGTGAAATCCTTCGGGTAGAAATAGATGATTTTCCACTTGCCCGGGAACGACTGCTCCGTGATTTCTTCGAACGCCGAGACGCCGTTTTCTTCGTGGTTGTTGAAGCCCGGCTTGGCAGCCGTGACGGTGAATGCTTCGAGTTTGTCGCCAACAGTTTTCATGCGAATGCTCCTTCGTGTGTTGGAAAAACAGCATGTTTGAGGCTATCAGCTCGTCATCACGAGCGCGTTGCAAGCTTTTCAACTATAGTTCTATTGAACTATCCGTTCAATAGTTTTTTTCTAACGACCCGGATAGTTATTATTCAACGCGGATGGTGGCCACAGAAGCGCGTCCGGGCTCCTTGCGGTCAGATGCCTTTCGCAAGCGGGAACTCGATCGTCACCTCGAGACCCGGTCCTGGCGTGCGATTGCGCAGGCGCAGCGCGCCGCGGTAACGGCCCACCAGGCGCTGCACAATTGCCATGCCAAGGCCCGTGCCGTTCGCCTGGGTGCGCGCGGAATTCACACGATAGAACGGCCGTGTGACAAGCGCCAGCTGGTCCTCTGGAATACCTGGACCTTCGTCGACCACCGAGAGTTCGACCCGCGAGTGCGACACACGCGTTTCGAGAATCACATGCGGGATGCCGTCGCCGTCGCTCAAACCGTACTTGCGCGCGTTCTCCAGCAGATTGCCGACCACACGCCGCATGTCGGTTTCGTCGGCCTCGATCACCGCCGACGGCGCGAGTCGCGTGATCAGCCGCATGCTGTCCTCGCTCGCCATGCGCGCGGCCAGTTCTCCCGCGATCACGGAAAGGTCGACCGGTTCAGGCACGCGCTGCACCGGACGAGCGTAATCGAGGAACCGGCCGATGATCATGTCCATCTGCTCGATGTCGTCGACCATCGCGTCCTTGGTGCTCTGATCGGACGGGCTCATTTCGGTTTCCAGCCGCAGCCGCGCGAGCGGAGTGCGCAGATCGTGCGAGATGCCGGCGAGCATCAGCGCGCGGTCGGCCTCGAGCTGTTCGAGGTCCTGCACCATCTGGTTGAAACTGCGATTGGTTTCGGCGGCCACACCCATGCCGCGTTCGGGCAGCGGCTCGGGCGACTGGCCGGAGCCGACTTTGCGCGCGGCCATGGCGAGCCGGGCGAACGGCCGGTTCACGAGACTCGTGATGAACGCCGCGCCGAATAGCGACAGCGCAAGCGCGAACACGCCCCAGCCGGCCCATTGCAGGCCCGTTGCGTTGTCGAGCTGATCGCGGTCGAGCGCCACCCAGTAGTCGTCGTCGTCGATCTTGAAGCTGATCCACACGCCGGGGATGTCGTTCACGCTCTGCGCAATGACCGTGTCGTCGCCCAGGCGCCCGCGAATGTCGTGCTCGATCAGCCGGTTCAGCGACTCGTCGGGCTGGAGTTTGTACTTGTCGGTGGTTTCGCGCGGGTACACGCGCACGCCTTCATTGCTTTCCAGGTCCTGCAGCAACGCGCGCCGCAGATCGGGGTCGGAATAGAGGAGTGCGGTGCGCGTGAGCTTGACGATGGCGACCAGCTGCAAAGCCACGCGCTGCGCGCGCGGCTCGCGCTCGATCACCCGGAAGCTCTGGAACCACGCGGCGAGACTGACTGCGATCAACAGCGCGATCAACAGAAAGGTCCGCCAGAAAAGGCCGCCGAACGCGAGCGTCAGGAGGCGCCGGTCGATCCGCATGGGCCCTTCTTATCTGAAATCAAAAACGGGAGGCGAGAACAAACTCAGGCTGCACCGTCGGGAATGAACACGTAACCCAGACCCCAGACGGTCTGAATGAAACGCGGGCTGCCCGGATCGGGTTCGATCAGCTTGCGCAGACGCGAAATCTGCACGTCGAGGCTGCGGTCGAACACTTCATATTCGCGGCCGCGGGCGAGTTCCATCAACTTCTCACGCGACAGCGGCTGACGCGGGTGACGGGCAAACACCTTCAGCACCGAGAACTCGCCGGTGGTGAGCGGAATTTCCTGGCCGGCCTTGGTGAGCGTGCGGGTGGCGAGGTTCAGCGCGAACTCGCCGAACTCGAACACTTCGGTGGTTTCGGACGGCGCGCCCGGCAACTCGGACGGCGACTGGCGGCGCAGCACCGCGTGAATCCGCGCGACCAGCTCGCGCGGGTTGAACGGCTTGGGCAGATAGTCGTCGGCGCCCATTTCGAGGCCGACGATACGGTCGACGTCTTCACCCTTGGCCGTCAGCATGATGATCGGCGTGCGGTCGTTGCTGCCGCGCAGGCGGCGGCAGATCGACAGGCCGTCCTCGCCGGGCAGCATCAGATCCAGCACCAGCAGGTCGAAGCGCTCACGCACCCACAGCTTGTTCATGGATGGCGCGTTCTCGGCAACATAGACATTGAAGCCCTGTTCACCGAGGTAGCGGCGCAGCAGATCGCGCAGGCGCGGATCGTCGTCGACGACGAGGATTTTCGAAGGGTTTTTGGTTTCCATGGTCGGCATCTTAGCGCGATTAGAAAGTGGTGCGCGGTTGCATCATTTATCGAGTTACAGTCAGTTACAAAATTTACCCGCACTGTGGCACGACGTAAAGCATGGACAGTTAGACTCCTTTACTGAATGCGGCTGTTCGGTGGATACTTCACTCGACTAAAACTCACGCGCCCGGCTCGTTACCGGGTTTGTATACGCATTTGAGGTAGCCGGTTGCCGCACCACGAAGGGAACAACATGAAGGGAGGGGTTTGGCCGAATGTGCGCCTACGCGTGATTGCTCTGGCGGTAGCCGGTACGATTGCAGGCTCACTGGCACCAATGCTCGCCCATGCCCAGCCTTCCGCCGACAGAGCTGCGAGTGAGCACGCGTCCAGGTCAGGCAACCCCAAGGCAAATCGCCGCAACGCCAACAACACCGAACGCCCCGCATCAGACGCGATGTTGCGCACCGCAGTTCCCCCCGATCTCGATCAACACCGCCGCGACGGCCATATGACGCCCGACGAGCGGCGCCTGCTACGCCAGCATATCGAAGACGCCGTGCGCGAACTCTATAAGCGCTAGCCGCTTTAGGTACCGGCCTTCGTCCGGTTCTTGCGCGTCTTTTACGTTGCCTTCTCACGCTATGCTTTTCAGGCTTATGGTGCGCGTGAAAACTTCTCCGTGTGAAAAATTTCGTTGCACTTCCCTCGTCAACTTTCGCTTCCGGTCCGCCGTTGAGTTGCCAGAGCGCGGCGCGTGATTGCGTGCGCGATTGCCGTTTCATGACGTCCCGCCAACCGGATGACCGATGATGAGACTGCTGACAGGTTGTAAGCGCAGTGGGTGGTTTGCAATCCCTGTTATTGCGCTCGCGGCGGCAACGTGCGGTTTGCAGCCGGCGTCCGCACAGCAAAGCGCGCCTCATGTGCCGCATGTCAAGCATCGCACGCCCACCGCGGCATCCGCGGCTTCCGCTGCTGAACAGCAAATCCTCGGTGCCGACGACGCACGCTTCTTCCTGACGCGCGTCGGCTTCGCGCCGGACGGCGCCGAACTCGCGCAATACGTCGGGCTCACGCGAGCCCAGGCCGTCGACAAGGTGCTCGCGACAACGCGAACCCAAGCCGTCACGCCGTTGCCCGACTGGGTGCTCGAACCGATCCCCACACGTGAAGCGCGCAAGGCGTGGACCGTCGAGCAGCGTCGTGACGAGCAGCGGCTGCGTCGGCAGCGTTACGAAACATTACGCGCATGGTGGGTGCGCGAGATGCTGGTCACGCCGTCGCCGCTGACCGAGCGCATGACACTTTTCTGGCACAACCATTTCACGTCAGGCGAGGACAAGGTTCAGTTTCCACAGCTGATGACGCAGCAGAACCTGCTGTTGCGCCGGGAGGCGCTCGGCAACTTCGGCACGTTGCTGCACGACGTCGCGAAAGATCCGGCGATGCTGCAATACCTGGACGGCGCGAGTAATCGCAAAGGCAAGCCCAACGAAAATTTCGCCCGCGAGGTGATGGAGTTGTTCACGCTCGGCGAAGGGCACTACACGCAGCGCGACGTGTCGGAGGCGGCGCGCGCTTATACGGGATGGAGTCTCGATCCCGACACGCAGGCGTATCTGTGGCGCGCCAATCAGCACGACGATGGCGAGAAAACCGTGCTCGGGCAAACCGGTCCGTTCGACGGCGATCAGGTACTGGACATTCTGCTCGCGCGGCCGGAAACCGCCACGTTCGTCACGACCAGGCTGTGGCGTGAATTTGTCTCCGACACGCCGGACCCGGCGCGTATCGCGCCGATCGCGGCGCAGTTCCGCGCGAGTCGTTACGATATCAAGGCCGCGTTGCGCGGCCTCTTCATGAGCGACGCGTTCTGGGACGAGGGCGATCGCGGCGTGCTCGTGAAGTCGCCGGCGGAATTCGTGGTCGGCACGCTGCGTGCGTTCGACATCGGCTACGACAACACTGCGCCGTTCGCCGCCCAGATCCGCACGCTCGGCGAAAACCTGTTATACCCGCCGAACGTGAAAGGATGGCCGGGCGGCACGACATGGATCAACAGTTCGACGCTGCTCGCGCGCAAGCAGTTCGTCGAGCAACTGTTTCGCGCGACTGAAACCGCCGGTCCGCGGCGCATGATCGATCCGATGAACGCAAAGTTCGCGGCGAGCGACAGCGGCGCGCCGCGCAACATGCAGACGAATCCGCCGATGCAACGCGCGACGGCGCGAGGTGATCAAAGTGGTCGAGGCGGCGTGCGCTTCGACATCGATACATGGCTCGCGCATTACAACACGGCGCCCACGGCGAAGCCGGGGTTATCGGCCGAGCTTCAACTGCAGCATGCGGTCTTGCCGCTCGCGCCGGTGAACGCGATCGACACCGATTCCATCGCAAGCGCTTATCTGGAAGCGTTGCTGATGGACCCGGCGTATCAGCTCAAGTGAACGTGATCCGCTGAAATGAACTGTCCGGCCGTGGCAGTGTGAGTCGCGCCGTGACAATCGAACGAGGTGCAGCATGAAACGACGCAGCTTTCTCTCGATGGCCGCAAGCGCCGGCGCGTCGCTCTGGTTGCCGCACGCATTCGGCGCGCAAACGGCCGCGTCAGGTGCGTCGCCGAAGCGCGGCTACGGCAACCTGCTGATCCTCGTCGAACTGAAGGGCGGCAACGATGGTTTGAACACCGTGATTCCGTTTGCCGATCCCACTTACTATCAGCTGCGCAAGAACATCGGCATCAAACGCGAGCAGGCGATTCAGCTCGATGAGCGCACCGCGCTGCATCCGTCGTTGCAGCCGCTGATGCCGCTGTGGCAGAGCCGGCAACTGGCGCTCGTGCAAGGCGTCAGCTATGCGCAGCCGAACCTCTCGCATTTCCGCTCGATCGAGATCTGGGACACCGCATCGCGCTCCGACCAGTATCTGCGCGAGGGCTGGCTCACGCGTGCGTTCGCGCAGACGCCGGTGCCCGCGGGTTTTGCCGCCGACGGCGTGGTGATCGGCAGCGCCGAAATGGGACCGCTCGCGAACGGCGCGCGTGCGATCGCGCTCGTCAATCCGGCGCAGTTCGTGAAGGCTTCGCGCCTCGCCACGCCGGTGTCGCTGCACGAGCGCAATCCCGAACTGGCGCACATTCTCGACGTTGAAAACGACATCGTGAAAGCCGCGGACCGTCTGCGTCCCGTGCAAGGCGAGGCGGCGTTGAAGACGGCGTTTCCCGGCGGCGCATTCGGCAGCTCGATCAAAACGGCGATGCAGGTGCTCGCCGCCAGCACCGCCCCGAAGGAAGTCCCCTTGGGGGACACGCCGCAAGGACAGCCCAGGAGCGGGCAGGGCGTCGCGGTGATCCGCTTGACGCTCAACGGTTTCGATACGCATCAGAACCAGCCGGCTCAACAGGCGGCGCTGCTCAAACAACTCGCGGAAGGATTCGCTTCCATGAAGTCTGCGCTCGTCGAGCTGGGCCGCTGGGACGACACGCTTGTCATGACGTACGCCGAGTTCGGGCGCCGTCCGCGCGAGAATCAGAGCAACGGCACCGACCACGGCACGGTCGCGCCGCATTTCGTGATGGGCGGACGAGTGCGAGGCGGTCTCTACGGCGTGCCGCCGGAACTCGCGCGGCTCGACGGCAACGGCAACCTGCCGGTCGGCGTCGATTTTCGACAGCTTTACGCGACCGTGCTCGGGTCGTGGTGGGGGCTCGATGCGTCGGCGATTCTGCTGCAGCGTTTCGAGCCGCTGCCGTTGCTGCGCGCTTGACGATGAAGGGCCGCGCCCCATCGGATTCAACGCGCGGCCGTTGCGTGGTTCGCGCTATCTGGCGCGCCATGCGATCCATAGCTTGCGAATCGGCGTCAGCGCGATACGTTGATGCAGCACGTGATAGCCGTCGCGTTCGATTTCATCGAGCAGCGCCGACGCGAGTGCCGCCTGCGCGAGCAGCGTGCGCTGCGAGCGGCGCTCGCCGGCCGGCATCGCGGCGAGCGTGGCATGCAACGCATCGCGGGCGCGCTTCGTCTCGAAACGCATCAACTCGGTGAACGCGTCGGAATATTTTCGATTGATCAGATCGGCGGCGGTGACGTTAAAGCGCTGCATTTCGTCGATCGGAACATAGATGCGGCCGTGGCGTGCATCATTGCCCGTTTCGACCACGAACTGCGCGAGCAGCAGCGCTTCGCCGAGCGGCGCCGACCACGTCGAAGCCTGCGCGGCGTCTTTCGCGGTGGCCCGCGCCACCAGCGACGCGAACGTGCCGCCGACGCCTTGAACGTAGCGCCGCAGATTCGGGTAATCGAGGTAACGCGCCTGGTCGAGGTCCATTTCGAAACCGGCCAGCAGCGCCTGCAACGCCGGATACTCGGCCTCCACGTCGGGCAGATAAGCCGCCAGCGCCTTGGACACCGGATGCGACGGCGCGCCCGAAGCCAGCGCGGCGATTTCGTTTTGCCACCATGCGAGCTTGGTGCGGCCGATGGCCGGATCGCTCACTTCTTTGACCGTTTCCTCGAACTCGCGGCGCAGCGCGAACAGCGCGGTCAAAAGCGGCTGGCTTGTGGCGGGCCCCTGCCGAAGCGCATAGTAAGTGCTCGATCCGGGCGGCGCCGCTTTCTGCTGGCAATATTCGTCGAAATTCACTGGATTGGAATGTGGGGAAGAGCGGGCGAAGTGGGACACGGCGGGGGCACGGCGCGCGTGCGCTAAGCAAAAAATTGTAGCATCGGCGCCCTTCATGCGGATGGCCGGGCAGATGCAGACAAGCGCGAATCAATCGGTTAGAATCTCGCGCTTACGCTTTTGGGCGCGTGTTTTTTTGATGCGCTCGGAGCATGCAGGACATCGGGCAGGGCGCACAGCGGCTTGTCCGGCTGCGAGGGTGGCGAAATTGGTAGACGCACCAGGTTTAGGTCCTGACGCCCGCAAGGGTGTAGGGGTTCGAGTCCCCTCCCTCGCACCATTTATATGTATGTAGCGGAGAACCCCGTCAAGTCTTTGGACCGGCGGGGTTTTTGTTTTTGTCGGCACGCGCGTGCTTGCGGTGACGCTCAGGCGCCCGGCGGTTGCGTTTGCGTGCCCGGCAACTCTGCCTGCGCGGCGCCTTCGAGAAACCGGCGGGTCGATTCGAACGCCTGCAGCATCGGGTCCGGCCACGGCGTTTGCAGCATGACTGCCTGATGGTTTTCGAATGCCGACGACAACAGTTTCGCCAGCTCGGGCGAGCGCAGATGACGCAGCAGCACGCTGACGGCGATCGCCGTGGCCTGGCTGGCGCCAGCGGTCTGGAGTTCCGAGGCGGTGAGGGCCGCGATCTGTTTGTTGATGTCCACTGAAAACGTCCTTGGATGAATGTGGGAGATTGAAGGCTCGGTGGCCGGTTCCGAATTTTGACATGGTTGGCGGGTTGCCGCGAACGTGGCGCGTTCCCGCGCTTGCGGTGCTCGATGAAACGGCGACGTTTTTTTAGGTGCCGGTATCGGTACTCTGGACAGCCTGCGCACCTGGCATGATGATCTGGGCGACGCGCCGGGCGAGCCGGATGTTCATCGGCGGCGCGCTGCTGGCGGCGACCGTCGTCAAGCTGTTCCTGTTCGATCTGTTGCACGTGAGCGGCATCGAGCGGATCGTATCGTTTATCGGCATTGGCCTGATGTTGCTGCTGATCGGCTACTTCTCGCCGTTGCCGCCCAAGGTCGTGGTTCTGGAAACCGAGCAATGAAGCGTGTTTTGATACTGACGGGCCGGTGTCTTGCGATCGCGTGCGTGTGGACGTCCGCGCAGGCGAACGCCGCCGGGCATTTTGCGCAGCGTTTCGCGCTCGAACTCGAAGACGGCGCCGCGTATTACAGCGTGATGCTGCCGGCCGCGGTCTACGCGGCCAGCCAGCGCAGCGATCTCGGCGACGTGCGCGTGTTCAACGGCGCGGGAGAACCGGTGCCGTATTCGCTCGACGCGCCACGCGAGCCTGCCCGCACGCCGCCCGCGCTGCGTCCGGCGCGCTGGTTCCCGCTGCCCACGGCCGCTCGAGGCAGCACCGGCGCGCCGCTCGGCGTGACGATTGCGTCCGACGGCTCGCTGCGCGCGACCGCGGCGCCGCCGGGCCGTGCGCAACACGACACGGACCTGATCGACGCCGGACACGCGCCGCGCACAGGGCGCGTGAACGCGTTGGTCGTGCATCTGCGGGACGACAATTACCAGGGGCGCGTCACCGTCGAATCGAGCGACGACTTGCGCAACTGGCAACCCGCCGGCGACGCGCAACTCCTCAAGGTCAGCTACAACGGCAGCACGCTGAGCCAGGACCGTATCGAGCTGGACGGCATGCACGCGCGCTATCTGCGTTTGCACTGGCTCGACGGCGCGCCTTACGTCGAGTCGATCGACATGGAAGTGCAGGCGGCCGGCGCCGGCGAGGCGCGGCGCGCGGACGCGCAGCGGCTCTGGCGCGAAGGCATCGTTGCCCACGCGGGGCCGAAAGCCGGCGAGTATTTCTTCGAGACGGGCGGCCCTTATCCCATCGACCGTTTGCGCCTGAATTTGCCGCAGCCTAATACGGTGGCGCCGGCCGTCGTCTATTCGCGCGCGGGTCTGGAGCCGGCCTGGCGCCAGGTTTCGAGCGCGACGCTGTATCGCTTGCACAACGAGGCGGTCGAACAAAGCAATCCGCCGCTCGAACTGGCGTCCGACACGGATCGTCAATGGCGCGTGGTGGTCGACACGCGCAGCGGCGGCTTGGGTAGCGGCACGTTGACGGTCGCCGCGGGCTGGCGTCCGGCGACGCTAACCTTCGTCGCGCGCGGGGCCGCGCCGTTCACGCTGGCGGTGGGCAGCGCGGCGGCGGTGTCGTCGGCGGTGAGCCGGGAAGATCTGCTGATGGGCGCCTCGTCGGTTGCGGCGACGGCGCGGCTGGGCGACGCGTTGTCCGCTTGGCAAGGCGATGCGCAGTCCGTGGGCAAAGACCCTGACGCGTCGCGCCGCTATTTATTGTGGGCGGCGCTGTTGCTGGCTGTCGGGTCGCTCGGTGCGATTGCGTGGCGGCTTGCGCGCGGAGGGCAGGCCCGGGCTCACGTGCGTGCGGTGGCTGGCGGAGGCAGTGGAGCGGCGCCCGGCGGGTCCGGCGCGACGAGCGTTGCGGCTGGCGAGGCGGGCGCGGGCGACGCCAATGGGCACAGCGACGGCAAGGCGTGAGCGCAAGCTGACGAATCAGGCACGCTGGGAAATCGCGCGGAGCTGCGGCGCGCGCAGTGCCGGGCGGTACACACGGCGTATGGCGTCGCGGTGCGAGGCGCGGCGTGTACAACGGTGATCAGCGGCACCGCGCACAGCAAATAGATTGCACAGCACGAACCGGGCATAGCCATTACACAGCATTGCGCGACCGAGAGTCGGCGCGCACGACCCGCACTTCACGGCTCACTCCTCGTTCGCCGTCATCGTACTGATGACCTTGTCGAGCGCGTGGCCGAGCGCGAGTTTTTCCTGCTCGTCGAGACAGTCGAACATGTCGCCGTTCCACTTACGCGCGATCGGCATCACCTTCCGGTACAGCGCACGACCCTCCGCGGTCAACGACACCAGCACGACGCGGCCGTCATTCGCGCTCGGCTCGCGCTTCACGAGCCCTTGCTTGATCAACGCCTCGGCCGCGCGGCTCGCCTGACTTTTGTCGAGGTTGGCGTGCCGCGCCAGTTCCATGATCGAGAACGGTCCGAACGAGCCCACCGACGCAATCACCCGCGCTTCGGGCAAGGTCACGCCGAGCTTCTCCTGATAGCGCTCGCTGATGCCGCGCTCGGCGAGTTTGTTCAGCACATGCAGACGGTACGTGAGGAACTGTTCGAGCCCGGCTTTGGCGGAGTCCTTCATGGTCTTCCCGTAGTGAGTGGCGCGAGTGCCGCGATTGGTGCGAGTCGTGCGAGTCGTGCGATCAGGGCGTTGCGGTTGTTGCGTCGACGGTCCCCGCCGGCCGACGCGGACCGTACTCAGCGCGCGCCGTATTTCAGGCGCGTCAGCTGTTCGGCTTCGTCTGCGAGCAAACGCGCCGCTTCGCGAATCGCGATCTCGAGCGTGATCGGGCCGGGGGCCGGCGAGAAGCAGCCGCTGAAGTGTTCGGCAAGCCGCGGCAGTGCCGCGGAGTCGACCGCGCCGGAGAGCAGCGTGGCCGGCACGCCCGCCGCCCGCGCATGACGGCAGGCGATGAAGGGCGCCTTGCCGTGCAGCGTCTGGACGTCTGAGCGGCCCTCGCCGGTGATCAGCCAGTTCGCGCCTTCAAGCGCTGCGTCGAGACCGATTTGCCGCGCGACGGTTTCCGCGCCCGGCTCGAATTGCGCGCCGAGCATATGCAGCACGAAGCCGAGGCCGCCGGCCGCGCCCGCGCCGGGCTGATCGCGCGCCGCACGCCCGAGCGCCGCTTCCAGCAGATCGGCAAAACGGGCGAGGGCGGCGTCGATCGACGCAATCTGCTCCGGCTTCACGCCCTTTTGCGGACCGAACACCGCGGTCGCGCCGTGCTCGCCGGTCAGCGGGTTGTCCACGTCCGACATGGCCACGAACTGCGTGTCCGCGAGTCGCGCGTCCAGCTGCGAGACGTCCAGACGCGTGACGCGCGCCAGCTGTTCGGGCGTGGCGTCGAGTTCCCTGTCTTGCGCGTCGAACAGTTTGAGGCCGAGGCCGGCCAGCAAGCCGGCGCCGCCGTCGTTCGTGCTGCTGCCGCCGAGCGCGACGAAAAAGCGCCGCACGCCCGCGTCCAGCAGCGCGCGAATCGCTTCGCCCATGCCGCGCGTGCTGCGCGCCTCGACCGGCACGCCCATGCCCACCGGATCCGTGATACCGACGACTTCAGCCGTTTCGATAATCGCGCTGCCGTCGGCGAGCAGGCCGGTGAGCGCGTCGCGCAGCGTGCCGGCCGCGCCGCGCACGCTCAGCTTGCGGCGTTCGCCGCCGCTCGTGAGCATGGCGTCGAGCGTGCCTTCGCCGCCGTCTGCCATCGGACAGATGCGCACGTCGGCGTCGGGACGCGCGCGCCGGATGCCGGACGCAATCGCCTGCGCGACCTGTTCCGCGCTAAGCGAGCCTTTGAAGGAGTCGGGAGCAATGACGACGACAGGCGAGGACGGCGAATTCGGCATGGTGTCTCTGAATGGTTGGAATCGTTGCGAAGGCGGGTGATGTGCGGAAACCGCGGCGAAAACCTGGGCGCACCCCGAGCGCGTCCGTTAGCTTATCAGCATGGGCGCGCCGACTGAATATGTCGAATGGCATAGCTGGAATCGTCGGGGCAAGGCGCTGTGCATGGCGTCTGCGGGCTGTGTTGTCCGCGCATGGCTCGCGCGGGGCCCGCGGCAAACGTCCCGGAGCCGGGCGGCGATGGCTGGATAGCAGTAGAAAGCCGGTTGCCGGCAACGTGAGCCAGAACAAAAAAGTGGGCCGAAACAGCGGAGAAAGCGGCTCGAACACCGACAAAAGCGAGCGCAATCATCGAATCCCGGTTGACCGCGCAAATAGTTTGCTAAAATATTCGGCTCTTTGGACCCAACCGTGCTGCCGGCGGCCTGCAAGCCCGCGGCGCAGGCGCGCAAACGGACGTGAAGCGACGCGAAGCGACGTCGAAAAGCGGCACGGAGATAACTGATTCGCTCGAATAATTTTAGGACGATTGAAGCCATGGCTAACGTTGTTGAAAACCTCGGCAAGCTCGAACGCCGCGTAACGATTTCCCTGCCGAAGGATGCCGTGCAGAAGGAAGTGGACTCGCGTATCCGTCAACTCGCGAAGAACGTGCGCATGCCGGGTTTCCGCCCGGGCAAGGTGCCGCTCAAGATGGTGACGCAACAGTATTCGGGCCAGGTGGAAGCCGAAGTGCTGAGCGACAAGGTCGGCAAGGAATTCTTCGACATCAGCCGCGCCGAAAACCTGCGCGTTGCCGGCCAGCCGAGCTTCGCGCCGAAGTCCGACGCCGTTGAAGGCGACTATGCGTTCGACGCGACCTTCGAGGTGTACCCGGAAGTGAAGCTGGGCGACGTCGCCACGGCTGAAATCGAGCGCACCACGACCACCATCAGCGAAGCGGAAATCGACCGCACGCTGGAAATCCTGCGCAAGCAGCGCGTGCATTTCCACGCTCGCGGCGAAGCCGGCGAGCATGGCGACGGCGGCGCGGATACGGCGGCCAAGGAAGGCGATCGCGTCACGGTCGACTTCGTCGGCAAGATCGACGGTGAAGTGTTCCAGGGCGGCAGCGCCGAAGACTTCGCGTTCGTGCTGGGCGAAGGCCGCATGCTGCCGGAATTCGAAAAGGCGGCGCTGGGCTTGAAGGTCGGCGCATCGAACGAATTCGACCTGACGTTCCCGGACGACTACCACGGCAAGGAAGTGGCGGGCAAGACCGCGCAATTCACGATCACGATGAAGAAGATCGAATGGCCGCACCTGCCGGAAATCGACGCCGAATTCGCAAAGTCGCTCGGCATTGAAGACGGCGATCTGATCAAGATGCGCGCCGAGATCAAGGACAATCTGGAGCGTGAAGCCAAGCGTCGCACGCAAGCGATCGTCAAGAACCAGGTGATGGACGCACTGCTGAAAATTTCGGAACTCGAGGTGCCGAACGCGCTGATCGAACAGGATCAGGAACGCCTCGTCGCGATGGCGCGTCAGGATCTGGAGCAACGTGGCGTGCCGAACGCCAAAGATGCACCGATCCCGGCTGCCATGTTCAAGGAACAGGCGGAGCGCCGCGTCAAGCTGGGCCTCGTGCTGGCCGAGCTGGTCAAGGCCAACGAGCTGCAAGCCAAGCCGGAGCAGATTCGTGCCGAAGTTGACGAATTCGCGAAAAGCTATGAAGACCCGAAGGAAGTCGTCCGCTGGTATTATTCGAACCAGCAACGTCTTGCCGAAATGGAAGCGTACGTCGTTGAAGCCAACGTCGTCGATTTCGTCCTCAGCAAGGCCAAAGTGACGGACAAGGAAGTGAGCTTCGAAGAACTGGCAAGCGCAACGGCGCAAGCGTAAGCGTCGCTGCAACGGCGTGCCGGCTGTCGGAGCGACGGCCCGCACGCCGTTTTTTCGTGCTGTGAACGTGCGTTGTGTCTTGTATGGCGTTTTTGCCGGCGTGCGCTTCGCTTTGCACTGATCGCGCACTTGAATACGGGCTGGTCGACCACAACCTGTCTAGCATCAATATTTAGAATATTTCCAGACAAGGATCCATTGCATGACCTTTCGCGCCCAAATGCTGGACACGTTGACCTCCCAGTCGTCCCGGGATCTCGAAGCGCAGGCGCTCGGACTGGTGCCGATCGTCGTGGAAACGAGCGGCCGGGGCGAGCGCTCGTATGACATCTATTCGCGTCTGCTGAAGGAACGCATCGTGTTCCTGGTCGGTGAAGTGAACGACCAGACGGCGAACCTCGTCGTCGCGCAAATGCTGTTCCTCGAAAGCGAGAATCCGGACAAGGACATCAGCTTCTACATCAACAGCCCGGGCGGCTCGGTTTCGGCCGGCATGGCGATTTACGATACGATGCAGTTCATCAAGCCGGACGTGTCCACGTTGTGCATGGGACTCGCGGCCAGCATGGGCGCGTTCCTGCTGGCGGCCGGCGCGAAGGGCAAGCGCTTCGCGCTGCCGAATTCGCGGGTGATGATCCACCAGCCGCTGGGCGGCGCGCGCGGTCAGGCGTCGGACATCGAAATCCAGGCGCGTGAAATCCTGTATTTGAAGGAGCGGCTGAATCATCTGCTCGCGCACCACACCGGCCAGCCGGTCGAGCGTATCGCGCGCGACACCGACCGCGACAATTTCATGTCCGGCGACGACGCGCAAGCTTACGGTCTGGTCGATCAGGTGGCGCACAAGCGTCCTTGAACCGGTGCGGTTTTGCCTCAAAATGGGGCAAAGCCGTCATGGGACCGGTTGTGAAATAATCAGGAGTCGTCCGAGCGCCTGCGGCAAACGCCGTCACCTGGCTCACTGGCCCTGCCGCGCCCAACTGCGAGGCAGGGGCAAACGGCGTATCATGTAATCGAGTGTCCGGAGGCTCACACATCTATGGCGGACAAGAAAGGTTCTAACAGCGAGAAGCTGTTGTATTGCTCGTTCTGCGGCAAAAGCCAGCATGAAGTCAAAAAGCTGATTGCCGGCCCGTCGGTGTTCATCTGCGATGAATGTATCGATCTGTGCAATGAAATCATCCGCGATGAGGCTGCAGGCGCAGGCATCGAGGCGGGCTTGTCCAAGTCCGATCTGCCGAGTCCGCAAGAAATCCGTGAAATCCTCGACCAGTATGTGATCGGTCAGGAACGCGCGAAGAAGATTCTCGCGGTCGCGGTGTACAACCACTACAAGCGCCTCAAGCATCTCGACAAGAAGGATGAGATCGAGTTGTCCAAGAGCAACATCCTGCTGATCGGCCCGACCGGTTCCGGCAAGACCCTGCTCGCGCAGACACTCGCGCGCCTTCTGAACGTCCCGTTCGTCATTGCCGACGCCACGACGCTGACGGAAGCCGGCTACGTCGGTGAAGACGTCGAGAACATCATCCAGAAGCTGCTGCAAAACTGTAATTACGAAGTGGACAAGGCCCAGCGCGGCATTGTCTACATCGACGAAATCGACAAGATCAGCCGCAAGTCCGACAACCCGTCGATCACCCGCGACGTTTCGGGCGAAGGCGTGCAGCAGGCTTTGCTCAAACTGGTCGAGGGCACGATGGCGTCGGTGCCGCCGCAAGGCGGCCGCAAGCATCCGAATCAGGATTTCATCCAGGTCGACACCACCAACATTCTGTTCATTTGCGGTGGCGCGTTCGACGGACTCGAGAAGGTCATCGTCGATCGTACCGAGAAGACCGGTATCGGCTTCGGCGCAAGCGTGAAGAGCAAGCAGGACCGTGACGCGGGCGAAGTGCTGCGCGAAGTGGAACCTGAAGATCTGATCAAGTTCGGTCTGATTCCGGAGCTGATCGGCCGTCTGCCGGTCGTCGCCACGCTCGGCAAGCTCGACGAAGTGGCGCTGATGAAAATTCTCGTCGAACCCAAGAACGCGCTGGTGAAGCAGTACCACAAGCTGTTCAATATGGAACGCGTCGAGCTGGAAATTCGCCCGGCCGCGTTGCAGGCTGTCGCACGTAAAGCGATCCGTCGCAAGACGGGCGCGCGTGGTCTGCGCTCCATCCTGGAACAGGCGTTGCTTGATGTCATGTACGATCTGCCGCAGATGAAAGGTGTTAGCAAGGTTATCATCGACGACAACGTGATCGACGGCGACGGCAAACCGCTGCTGATCTATGAAGACGCGCCTAAAGTCGCGGGTTCTAACTGATCGGCTTCGGGTTCTGCAAAAAGCCGTTCATGGCGACGTGAACGGCTTTTTCGTTTATCGTGTGGTCAGGATGCTAGTTTTCACTATGGAGTCACTGAACCTTCGGAGTCACTGAACTTTTCCCACACGCGGAGGCTTGCAATATTTTCTGCCGGCCTCACCTATCGAACGAACTGATTCCACTCATGGGGAAATGAAATGTCAGGAACCCAACTCCTTCCGCCGGAACGCATTACGCTCCCGCTGCTCCCGCTGCGTGACGTAGTCGTCTTCCCGCACATGGTGATTCCGCTCTTCGTAGGCCGCCCGAAGTCGATCAAGGCTCTCGAAGCAGCGATGGAAGGCGGCAAGCACATCATGCTCGTCGCCCAGAAAACGGCTGCGAAAGATGAGCCGACCGAAAAGGACATGTACGAAGTAGGATGTGTTGCCAACATCCTGCAAATGCTCAAGCTGCCCGACGGCACCGTGAAGGTGCTGGTCGAGGGCTTGCAGCGCGCGAAAACGCTTTCCATCGAAGAACAGGAAACGCAGTTCTCGTGCGAAGTCATGCCGCTCGAACCCGACCACGCCGACAGCGCTGAAACTGAAGCGCTGCGCCGCGCGATCGTGTCGCAGTTCGACCAGTATGTGAAGCTGAACAAGAAGATTCCGCCGGAAATCCTGACCTCGTTGTCGGGTATCGACGAGGCCGGGCGTCTGGCCGACACGATCGCGGCGCATCTGCCGCTCAAGCTCGACCAGAAGCAGCACATCCTCGAAATGTTCCCGGTGATCGAGCGCCTCGAGCATCTGCTCGCGCAACTCGAAGCCGAGATCGACATCCTGCAGGTCGAAAAGCGCATCCGTGGGCGTGTGAAACGCCAGATGGAGAAGAGCCAGCGCGAGTATTACCTGAACGAACAGGTCAAGGCGATCCAGAAAGAACTCGGCGAAGGCGAGGAAGGTGCGGACCTCGAGGAACTCGAGAAACGCATCACGGCCGCCCGCATGCCGAAGGAAGCCAAGAAGAAGGCCGATGCCGAGTTGAAGAAGCTCAAGCTGATGTCGCCGATGTCGGCTGAAGCGACGGTCGTGCGCAACTATATCGATACGCTGATCGGCTTGCCGTGGCGCAAGAAGAGCAAGGTCAACAACGACCTCTCGAATGCGGAACGCGTGCTCGACGAGGACCACTTCGGTCTCGAGAAAGTGAAGGAACGCATTCTCGAGTATCTCGCGGTCCAGCAACGTGTCGACAAGGTGAAGGCGCCGATCCTGTGCCTCGTTGGGCCTCCGGGTGTCGGTAAGACGTCGCTGGGTCAGTCGATCGCTCGCGCCACGAACCGCAAGTTCGTGCGCATGGCGCTCGGCGGCGTGCGCGACGAAGCCGAGATTCGCGGCCACCGCCGTACGTACATCGGTTCGATGCCCGGCAAGATTCTGCAAAGCCTGACCAAGGTCGGCGTGCGCAATCCGCTCTTCCTGCTCGACGAAGTCGACAAGATGGGCCAGGATTTCCGCGGCGATCCGTCGTCGGCATTGCTGGAAGTGCTCGATCCGGAACAGAACCACACGTTCGCCGATCATTACGTCGAAGTCGACTTCGATCTGTCGGACGTGATGTTCGTGGCGACGTCGAACTCGCTGAACATTCCGCCGCCGTTGCTCGACCGGATGGAAGTAATCCGTCTGTCGGGTTACACGGAAGACGAGAAGGTCAGCATCGCGCAACGTTATCTTTTGCCCAAGCAGAAGAAGAACAACGGCCTCAAGGAAGGCGAGGTCGATGTAACGGAAACCGCGATCCGCGACATCATTCGTTACTACACGCGTGAAGCGGGCGTGCGTTCGCTCGAGCGTGAAATTTCGAAGATCTGCCGCAAGGTCGTGAAGATGCTTCTGCTGAAGAAGGCGGAAGGCGCGGTGAAGGTCGACGGCAGCAACCTCGACACTTTCCTCGGCGTGCGCAAGTACGACTTCGGTCTGGCTGCCAAGGAGAATCAGGTTGGCCAGGTCACGGGCCTCGCGTGGACGGAAGTGGGCGGCGATTTGCTGACCATCGAAGCCGCGGTGATGCCGGGCAAGGGCAATGTGATCCGTACGGGTTCGCTCGGCGACGTGATGAAGGAGTCCGTCGAAGCTGCGCGCTCGGTGGTGCGCTCGCGTTCGCGCCGTCTGGGTGTCAAGGATGAAGCGTTCGAGAAGCGGGACATTCACATTCACGTGCCGGAAGGCGCGACGCCGAAGGACGGTCCGTCCGCCGGTATCGCGATGACGACCGCTCTTGTGTCGGTGCTGACCGGTATTCCGGTACGTGCCAACGTCGCGATGACGGGCGAAATCACGTTGCGTGGCGAAGTCCTGCCGATCGGCGGGCTGAAGGAAAAGCTGCTGGCGGCGCATCGTGGCGGCATCAAGCTGGTGCTGATTCCGGAAGAAAACGTCAAGGACTTGACGGAGATCCCGGACAACGTGAAGAACGCAATCGAAATCGTGCCGGTCCGCTGGATCGACAAGGTGCTCGAGTTGGCGCTCGAACGTGTGCCGGAGGCGTTGCCGGAAGAAGAGGCAAAGCCTGCCGCTCCGGTTGCGGCGGAGCCCGGCAAGGACGCCGGTGCGACGGAGGTCGTGAAGCATTAAGGCAATCAGCAGCAGCGAAAGCTGTTTGGTGAACAAAAACCCGCGGGCTTTCCCGCGGGTTTTTTATTGCCCAAATGAGCGCGCAACGCGCCTCATGAACCCACGCTTTCCCCATCTTTTGAGCAAACGACGCGATGGGGCAGCCAAATGGTTGTATGCGCATCGATCGGCGGCACGATTTGGTTACCCGGTGACATTCCGAAAACCGCTCGAATCAGGCTCAACCCCGCTTGACACAAGGGTTTCGGCCAATTCTAATAAGTCGGCCCGGCGTTGCCCGCCGGCCGCGTGATGTCAGGTGCTACAGAGCGCCGTCACGATTGCCATAAACATTCTCGGGGGTTGGAATGAATAAAACGGAATTGATCGATCACATTGCACAGCAGGCCGACATTTCGAAGGCTGCGGCAGGCCGTGCACTCGATGCGGTGATCGGTGGCGTCAAAGGTACGTTGAAGAAGGGCGGTTCGGTCACGTTGGTGGGTTTCGGCACGTTCGCGGTCGGCAAGCGTACGGCGCGCACAGGGCGCAATCCGCGCACCGGAGACGCCATCAAGATCAAGGCGGCCAAGGTTCCCAAATTTAGGCCTGGCAAAGCTCTGAAGGACGCGCTAAACTAATGGGCTCGCTGCTTGAGGTCTTTTGTGAAATCAGGCGGCGTACAGAAGTCGGTGAATAGCGAAGCGGGTGCTTAGCTCAGTTGGTAGAGCGGCGCCCTTACAAGGCGTAGGTCGGGAGTTCGAGCCTCTCAGCACCCACCAGTTTCGTGATTCGCTGTTGTCCAAGATAGTCTGAGCAAGTTGTGTGCAGTCTCTGAAACCCGCGTCGCTATTGGCTTCGCGGGTTTTTTGTTGCTGGCAAACGGTCCAGAGACGTCCACGGTCGGCTATTAGAACCCGTACTTTTATCGTTGTATTTTCCGAGGTATGTTGTATCCGTCGTCAGCCCCAGACACGGTATACAACGATGGCTCGATCTGCTCTCCACCAGCTCACCCGGCTCGAGATTGTTAACGCGAGACCGGCGGTCAAACCCTACACGTTATCCGATGGCGGTCGCCTCTACGGGCACTGTCAACTTGCCGATGGCAAGGCAAAGGGGTGGCGGGTGAGCCCGCCACTCAGGATGCAGTTGACGGATTTTGGGCCGCTTCAGTGAATTCGTGCCAAGCAGCGAATCTCGTGGCGAGATGTTTGCGATAGAGCGAAGCGCGCAGCAGATGCCGCTTGAGCGCGAAGTGCTGCCGGATCGTGCCAAAGCTTGACAGAAAAGCCTGTGTGCGCTTCGGATCGGGGAAACCGCGCATGCGCCGCTCGCGTTCCCGAGTCGGTTGGTGGCTGTTCTCGGCGCGATTGTTCACGCGGGCGGTGGTCTTCACGAACACGTGCTTGACGCCGGCCAGCTCAGGGATGTCGGCCTTTGCTGCCGGGTAGCTGCGCAGCTGGTCGGTGACGATCTTGCGCGGCACGGCGCAAGATCGCAGTACGCGCTGGAAGAAGCGTTTGGCTGCAGCCTTATCGCGCCGCTTCTGCAGCAGGATGTCGAGTTCAGCGCCATGTTCGTCGACCGCCCGCCAGAGCAAGTAGGGCTCGCCGCGCAACGTCACGAACATCTCATCGAGATGCCAAGCCAAGTGCTGCCCGGCTTGCGCCGTGCGGCCTTGACCCGCTGCGCGAGGCCCGCGCCGAATTTGTCGCACCAGCGGCGAATCGTCTCGTAGGTCACGATCACGCCGCGCTCGAACAGCAGTTCTTCGATGTCGCGCAGGCTCAGGTTGAAGCGATGTTACCAACGCACGGCCTGGCTGATGACCGCCGCAGGGGACCGGTAACCGTGATAGAGCGATTTCATCTTCATCATCGGATCTTACGTCACCGCGCCGCTAACGTGACAGTGCCCTCGGCCGATATAGATGGTCCGTTCATGCGTGCCAAATCTTCGCCGCTGCGAATGTCGGATGATGAGAAATTCGAGTGAGTCTTGTCGACCCACATCTGCCGGTCATGACCACAGGTCGTCAACGGCCGCTTGCGAAGCGCAACGGTCAGAACCGGAATCCGTACTTCCGAGACGCGTTAAGATGATAGGGCAGGCATCGAAAAAGTCCCGCACGACCGTGCGGCTCGTATCGGATCGAAAGGAAAATCGCATGCACAAGATGCTGCGTTATTGCGTCGCCGGCACCTCCGTTGCCCTATGCTGTGTCTCGGCGTTCGCCCAGAGCGCGCCCGGCTCGGCGCGGCAAGCCCTGAATCACGAACTCGCGGCACTCGAACAGGCAGGCTACGATCCGGGCGCGCAGACCGCGCGCTACCCGCTCGACCTCCGCGAAGCGCAGCGCAACCTCGCCGTGCAGCATCGATGCGGCGCCGACGCCGCGCCGAAAACGCCCTGCTAGGTGCACCGGCCGCGCCGCTTGCGCACATTCCGCCCGGCTCACGCACCGCCGAGGCGCAGCACGTGCACGACCACTGGCGCCAACGCCGACGTCACGATGCCGCTCAGTCCCAGCGCGAAGCCCGCGAACGCGCCCGCCGTGCCGTCGATCGCGATCATCGTCGCGACTGCGAGCCCGTGACCGGTCGTGCCGGCGGCCAGACCTTGCGTGCGTAGATCGCGAACGCCCGCGAGCTGAGCGGCGCGGCGTGAGCACAGCACCGTCACCATCGCGGTGAGCACCGTGAAGGTCGCCGCGAGCGACGCATCGCCGCCCACCCGCGTCGACACGCCGATCGCGATGGGCGTCGTCACCGAATGCGTGAGCAACGACACCTCTACCAGCGGCGCCGCGCCCAGCCAGTGCGCGATCATCGCCGCCGTCACTGACGAGGTCGCCGCACCCACCGCCACGGCGGGTATCACCGCGCCGAGGCGGCTGCGGATCGCGCTCAGGCTGCGATAGAGCGGCACGGCCAGCGCGACCGTCGCCGGACCGAGCAACACGTTCACGTATTGCGCGCCCTGCATGAAGGTGCCGTACGACGTACCGGTCGCGCTCAGCAGCAGCAAAAGACACACGACCGACACCAGCACCGGATTGAAGAGCGGATGCTGCCTCGTCGCCTGTCCGACCCGCAACGCGAAGCGATACACCAGCAGCGTGACGGCGAGCCAGAAAAGCGGCTCGCGCGCGAGCGCCGCAATGCCATGCGCGAAACCGGCCGCGCTCATGCGTCGCTCCGTCCGTCGCCGAGCCATCGCATCACGAGCGCGGTCGCGACGAGCCCCGCGAACGTCGACACTACGATCGCCAGCGCGATGCGCCACCAGTCGGTGGCGAGTACGCCGAGATGCGTGACGAGCCCCGTCGCGGCGGGCACGTAGAAAAGCGCGAGACAGCCGAGCAGCAGCGCGCTCGCGGCTTCGACGTCGGGCGCGACCTCGCGCTTCCACGCGAAGCGCACGACCAGCAGCACGAGACCGATCAGCGCACCGGGAAACGGTATCGGCACGAGCCATCCGATCAGATCGCCGGCAAGCTGATAGACGACGAGCGTGCAGAAGCCCGCGAGCAGCGTCGCCGACCGGTTGTGCGGCGCGGCTTCACGTACGGTCACGGCGGCGCGGACGGCTTGTTCAGCGCTCATCGCGATACGTCCCGAACGCATGCGCGGACGACGCCGCGAGCCAGCCCGCGCGCGCGCCGCTCGCACCGGCGTTCGCCGCCAGCACCGGCTCGGGCGTGCCGCGCCGCAGATACACGCCGGAACCGGCTTCGACCTTGAGCGTATCGTCCTCGATCACGATGCGCCCTCGACTGACGACGATCTCCGGCCAGCCCTTTACCGTGCGCCCCTCGTAAGGCGTGTAGCCGACGCGGTCGTGCAGCATCGACGCCGACAGCGTCACCTCGCGCTCCGAGTTCCACACCGCGATATCGGCGTCGCTGCCGACCGCGAGTACGCCTTTGCGTGGATAGAGCCCGTACGTGCGCGCATGTTGCGTCGCGCTCACGTCGACGAACTGCTCGATCGTCATACGCCCCGTGGCGACGCCCTCCGAGAACAGCAGCGGCAGGCGCGCCTCGATGCCCGGCACGCCGTTGGCCATCTGCTTGAAGGTGGTGTTCTCGCCGTGCGGCAGCTTGCCGGTTTCGTCGAAGCGATACGGCGCGTGATCCGACGAGTACATGCGCAGCACGCCGCTTTGCAGCGCGTCCCACAGCGCGTCCTGCGCGTCGCTGTCGCGTGACGGCGGGCTGCAGCAGAATTTCGCGCCTTCGACGCCGGGCAGATCGATATCCTCGGCGGTCAGGAAGAGATACTGCGGACAGGTCTCGCCGTAGATCGGCACGCCCAGCGCCTGTGCCGCGGCGATCGTGCGGATCGCCTCGGGCGTCGAGACGTGTACGATCATCAGTGGCGCGCCGGCGAGCCGCGAGAGCGCGATCGCGCGATACGTTGCCTCCGATTCGGCGAGCGGCGTGTGCGCCACCGCGTGATACTTCGGCGCCTTGTGGCCGCGCACGACGAGACGCTGCGCGAGCCAGCGGATCATGTCGTGATTCTCGGCATGCACCATCACGAGCGCGCCTTCCGCGCGCGCGACATCGAGCACTTCGAGCATCTGGTAATCGTCGAGCCTGAGCGCGTCGTAGGTCATGAACACCTTGAACGACGTGATGCCGTCGCGGATAGCTTGCGGCAGGTCGACGCGCAAGGTCTGTTCGTCGGGATTCGCAAGGATCAGGTGAAAGCCGTAGTCGATCACCGCCTTTTCCGCCGCGCGCCGCGAGTAGTCGGCGATCACCTCGGGCAGCGCGTGCCCGCGATGCTGCGCGCCGAACGGAATGATCGTCGTCGTGCCGCCGAATGCGGCGGACACCGTCGCGCTGTAGAAATCGTCGGCGCACATCAGGCCCATGCCCGAGAGCTGCTCGACGTGGCAATGGCTATCCACGCCACCCGGCAGCACGAAGCGGCCGATCGCGTCGATGTCGCGCGTGCCCGCAGGCAGATCGGCGCCGATCGCGGCGATCACGCCGTCGCGCACGCCGATGTCGGCGCGCATGGCGCCGTCCGCGTTGACAAGCGTGCCGTGACGTATCGTGAGATCGAAGGTCATACGCGGCCCCGTAGGTTCAGCGCAGCGCGACCGGCGACGGAGCGCGAATCGACAGACCCACGCGCTCGACCACCTGCTCGAGTTCCTTCGCTGTTTCCGCATCGATCAACACGCCCGGCTCACGCACGGCCGCGCAGCGGATCGCGCCGCGCTGCTGATAGATGTATTTGCGCAGCGTGATGCCGATCTTCGGCTGGAACTCGTAGCGGATCAGTGGACAGTAGCGGTCGAAAGTCGCCGCCGCGCCCGCGAAATCCTGGCGCGAGAAACGCTCGTAGATCTCAACGAGAATCTCGGGGAAAGCGAACCCCGTCATCGTGCCGACCGCGCCGCGCTGCAACTCCTCAAGGAAATACACACCGCCGAGTCCGCCAAATACACTCACGGTACCGCGCGCAAGCGCGAGTATCTTCGAGATCTTCGGCGCGACGGGCGGCTCTTCCATCTTGATCACATGAACGCCGCCCTCGCGCCCTAGACGCGCGACGGTTTCCGGCGACACCACGGTACCAAACGAATCGGGGAAATCGTGGATCACGACGGGGATTTCCAATGCATCAGCGAGACGCCGGTAATAGTCGAACAGCAATTCGCCCGACGCGCCGTCGAGCGGCGCGGCGAACACGGCGGCCGCACCGAGCGCCTGCGCCTCGAGTGCCTGCTCGATCGCGCCGGTGATGCCGAGCGCGCGCACGCCCACCCACACCGGCACGCGTCCGTCCGCTTGCCGGACGAACGCTTCAATGACGGTGCGGCGCTCGGCATTCGAGAGTTTGTGCGATTCGCCGAGGAAACCGAGGATTGCGAGTCCTGTCACGCGAGCGGCAATCTGGAATTCGACCAGCGACGCGATGCTCTCGACATCGACGCGCAGATCTTCCGTGAATGGCGTGGGACAAATCGTGAAGACGCCGTGCTGCACGCCAAAGGACGACGAACCATCGCTGACTGATGTCGCCTGCGAGGCGATCTGATACGACATATTCTGCTCCGCAAAATAAGGCGTCGCGACTGTCGGAGTGCAACGCCAGGAGCAGTTAGATTAACCGTGCAAAGCTGCACGGACCCCATACCTTTTTGTCGGAACGCTACATCACGATCGTATCGACTTTTCCGCTGCCGATCTCCTCCGCCGGCGCATAGCCGAACTCGGACGTGATCTCGCGCAGCGTCTCGCAGAACGCGCTCGCGAGGCGCGTTAACGGCTCCTCTTTCAGGCGCAGCAGATTGGCCGTGAGCAACGGACTGTCGTTAATGGGACGCGAGTCGAGACCATGGCCGAGGCGGCTATTCATCGAGAACGTATCGACCAGCGCGACGCCGCCGCCCGCCGCCACCACCGAGCAGGCTTCCTGCGGCGAGGCCACTTCGATCGCCACGGGCTTGGCGATCGCGGCCGCCGCGAAAATCGACTCAACCACGTTGCCGAACGGCGTGCCGTGCGGGTACGACACGAGCGGATGCGCGATGATGTCGGAGATTTTCACCGTCTCGACCTTCGACAGCGGATGGCCGCTCGGAAACACGCACACCACCGTGCCGTGGCAGAGCGGCGTCGAATCGATGTTGGGATGCTCGACCGGAATCATCGAGAGACCGAGTTCCGCGCGCTGTTGAATCAGCGCGTCGAGCAGCGAGGGCAAGGTCAGGGCCTGGAACGTGACCTTCACCTGATCGTGTTTGCTCCGGAAGCGCGCGATTGCCGTCGGGATCAGTTGATAGCCGAGGCTCGGGCCGCCCACCAGATGCAGCACGCCCGAGCGCCGCTCGCCGAGTTCGCGGGCGCGCTCGTTGACGCGCTGGATGCCGCGATAGACCTGCTCGATCTCGCGAAAGAGCTCCTTACCCTCGACGGTCGGGTGCAGGCGCGACTTGATCCTCTGGAAAAGCGGATAGCCGAGCCGCTGCTCCATATAGGCCAGCACGCGGCTGATAGCCGGTTGCGAGACATGCAGCAGACGCGAGGCGGCGCTCATCGATCCGGTGATCATGATCGCGCGGAACACCTCGATCTGGCGGGCATTCAGGGACATGTCGGAGCCCTACTCTGAGCGCTTAAGTGCACTTGAGTATGCTTCGCCAAAATACTGCTTCAATATTCCTGAAAGCATTTGTCTCGCCGATCTCACAGCGCGCGAATCATCCCGCCGTCCACGCGCACCTTGCCGCCCGTCATGTACGACGCGCGTTCGCTCGCGAGGAAGGTCACGACCGAGGCGAATTCGTCGGACGACCCGTAGCGGCCCATCGGAATCGACGCATGCGAGGCTGCCGCGACCTGATCGACTGTCTGGCCGGTGCGGTTCGCGGTTTCGCCGTCGATCTGGCGGACGCGGTCGGTGAAGATGCGGCCCGGCAGCACGACGTTAACCGTAATGCCGTGCGGCGCGACTTCCGCCGAGAGCGTCTTCGCCCAGCCGACGATGGATGCGCGGATCGCATTGGACAGCGCGAGCCGCGCGATCGGCTGCTCCACGCCCGACGAAGAGATGATGACGATCCGCCCCCATTGCCGCCCGATCATGCCGGGCAGCATCGCCTGGGTCAGCTCGAACAGACTGCACGCCATCGCCTGGAACTGCTCGGGCCAGTCCTTCGGCTGCGCGTCGAGCGCGGTCGTGGTGGGCGGTCCGCCCGAGTTGAGCACCAGGATGTCCGCGCCGCCGCGCGCGTGAATGTCCTTGATCGCCGCGCCCACCGCCTCGCGCGACCTCAGGTCGAGCGCGAGACTCGCCGCGCGCGCCTGATCGACGGGATCGTGTTCGGCGATCCATGCGTCGATCAGCGCCGTGCGCCGTCCACACGCGATCAGGTCGGCGCCCTCGGCGAGCAATGCCCGCGCGCACGCCGCGCCCAATCCGCTGCTCGCGCCGAGCACCACGGCGCGCTTGCCAACGAGACCTAGTTCCATCTGCCTTATCCTCGTAAAATTCGAAAGCCGGCCGTGAAGCACGCGTCTTCAGAGCGGCGAAAAATGTCCATACGCGCCGTTGCAATAGAGCAGCGGATCGGCGTCGGACGAGGTGACGACGTGCCGCACGTCGCCCGCGATCAGACTGTGCGTGCCGCGCTGCCAGCGCTCGCGCACGGTGCAGAAGATCGCGCTCTGGCTTTCCTCAAGAAACGGAATGTCCTTGAGCGCGTCGTCGTCGCAGTAGCGCCAGTCGCCCACGCCGAAGCGGTCGAGACTCGCCGCGCGCGCGATCTTTCCGCCGAGCGCCGCGTTGCCCGCGCCCAGCACGTTCACGCAGAACGCACCGCGCCGCGCGAGCGGATCGTGGCAGGAGGCGGACTGGTTGACCGCGATCATCAGCACGGGCGGTTCCAGCGACACCGACATCGTCGCGGTCGCGACCATCGCGTGACGCGCGCCGCCTTCGGAGGTCGAGACCACCGTCACCGTGCTTCCGAAACCGCGCAGCGCGAGACGAAACGCGTCAGCCAAACGCGGCGTGTCATCGCAGGCGCGCGCTGGATGTTCAATCGATTGCATGTTCGACTTCCTCCTGCAGCCAGCGAGCACGCATTCACGCGCGCCCCGGCGGGTTGGCGGCGACGAAGGCCGCATAGCGTTCGAGCGTCGCCGGATTCGGCGGATAGGTGCCTTCGAGCGGCGCGCCCGCGTCGAGCTCGCTCATCAGGAAGGCTTCCAGATGCTCCTGCGCGCGTGCGAGACGCGCGACCTCAAGCGCCTTGTCCCGCGGAATGCACACCGCGCCATTCGCATCGCCGACGATGATGTCGCCCGGATACACCGCGATGCCCGCGCAGCCGATCGGCACCTGCCAGTCGACTACCTGCAGCCGGTTGCCGCCCGGCACCGGCGCCGAGGCCGCGTGAAACACCGGCAAGCCGAGTTCGTCGATCAGTGGCGCGTCGCCCACACCGCCGTCGGTCACCACGCCCCGCACGCCCATACGCAGCAGATAGCGCGCAATGATGTCGCCGAGCTGCGAGACCGTGTCGAGGCCGCGCGCATCGAACACGACCACGCTGCCCGCGCCAATCTCGCTCAGCGCCTGGCGATGCGGATTGCGCGCGCCGGGCGCACCGGACGCGTCGCGCACGTCCTCGCGAACCGGGATCGAGCGGATCGTGAACGCCTCGCCGACGAAGCGGCTGTTGGCGGCCGAGATCGGCTTGAGCCGTTCGAAGAAACGCGTGCGCAGGCCTTTCTTGGTGAGGATCTGGATGAGGGTCGGGACGCTTACGCCTTCGAGTTCGGACTCGACATCTTTGAGGAGTTGTTCAGAGTTCATATGGAATTGATACGAAATGATGAGCGGACCACACGCCGTCCGCGACAGGCGAATGCATCACGCGATCTTCACGTGCGCTCCGTCGACGATTTCCTTCCAGCGCGCGTGCTCCTCGTCAATGAAGCTCGCAAACGCCTTGCGGCTCAGATCGAACGGCACCGCGCCGATCGACGCGAGGTGTTTGACGAAATCGGGGGACTTGACGATCTGCTCGACCGACGCGTGCAGCTTGTCGACGATCGGCGCGGGCGTGCCCGAGCGCGCGGTGATGCCGAACCACGTGGTGATATCGAAGTTGGGCACGCCCGCTTCCTCCATCGTCGGCAGATCGGGGGCGAGCGGCCAGCGCCCGGCCGACGTGACCGCGAGCGCGCGAAGGCTGCCCGCGCGCACCGCGCCGATCGACGACGGATAGTTGTCGAAGGCGAGCTGGCAGACGCCCGCCATCAGGTCGGTGACCATCGGGCCCGAGCCGCGATACGGCACGTGCACGATGTCGACGCCGGTGCGCAGCTTGAAGAGTTCGCCCGCCAGATGCACAGAGCCGCCCGTGCCCGCCGAGCCGAAGTTCAGCTTGCCGGGATGCGCCTTCGCATAGGCGATCAGATCGGCGACCGAATGCACGGGCAGCTTGGGATTGACGACGAGGATGTTGGTGATCTTGCCGAGCATCGCGACCGGCATGCTGTCGCGCTTCGGATCGAAGCTCGAGTCGGGCAGCAGGATCGGGTTAATCGCGTGGGTCGCGACGTTCGCCATCAGCAGCGCGTAGCCGTCGCGTGGCAGACGCGTCACGTATTCCGCGGCGCGCGCGCCGGATGCGCCCGGCCGGTTGTCAACGAGGAACGGCGACTTGAGATCGCTCGTGAGGCGTTCGGCGAGCAGGCGCGCGACGATGTCATTGCTGCCGCCGGGCGGGGCGCCCACGATCAGGCTGACCGGACGCGACGGGTAGGACGACGCGTCGTCGGCCCACGCGCGGCGCGCGGGTGTGGCTATCCCTGCGGCCGCGCCCGCAGCCAGACTCGCGGCCGAGACCAGAAAGGAACGTCGATTCATGCGCATGTTGGATTCCGTTCGATGAAGTACGTTGAGTGTTTCGTTCGGCTCGTTCGCCTTACTCGGCGGCGAGGCCGACCGCGGGCGTGCGCATTTTGCGCGACGAGAAGGCCATCGCGAGCACCGCGCCGAGCAGCAGCAGGCCGAGGCTCAGGGGCCGTTCGATGAAGGTGAAGTAGTCGCCGCGCGAGATCGTGAGCGCGCGCTGCACGTTTTCCTCGAGCGTCGGACCTAGCACGAGGCCGAGCACCAGCGGCGCCGCCGAACATTTGAGCTGCCGCGCGACGATGCCGAACACGGCGAACACAGCGGTGAGGTAGACATCGGTAATCGAATTCGACACGCTGTACACGCCGATGCAGCAGAACGTGACGATCATCGGGAACAGCAGGCGGTACGGAATCGCCAGCATGCGGATCCAGAGACCGATCATCGGCAGGTTCAGGATCAGCAGCATCAGATTACCGATCCACATGCTCGCCACCACGCCCCAGAACACCGTCGAATGCTCGGTGATGAATTGCGGGCCGGGCGTGATCCCCTGGATCATCATCGCGCCGAGCATCAGCGCCATCGCCGCGCCCGCCGGAATACCGAGCGTGAGCATCGGGATGAAATGCGTGATCGCGGCGGCGTTGTTGGCGGCTTCCGGACCCGCGACGCCTTCGATCGCGCCGTGGCCGAAGCGCTCCGGCGTCTTCGACAGACGCCGCTCAGTGGCATAGCTGGTGAACGACGAGATCAGCGGGCCGGTGCCGGGCAGAATGCCGAACGCCGATCCGATCAGCGTGCCGCGAAAGATCGCCGGGGCGGACTTCCTGAAGTCGCTCCATGTGGGCATCAGGCCCGTGACCTTGATGTCGGTGGCGGTCTTGCGCTTGCCGCCGGACACGAAGTGGATGACTTCCGCTATCGCGTACAGGCCCACCGCGACGGCGACGAAGTTCACCCCATCGGCGAGATCCTGATTGCCGAAAGTGAAGCGCTGCACGCCCGACGCGACATCCGTTCCCACCGCGCCGATCATCAGTCCGAGCACACCCATGCAGATAGTCGAGAGCACCGGGCCTTCGGAGGAAAGCGCGGCGACGGTGATCAACGCCATCACCACCATCGACGCATACTCCGGTGGCCCGAACAGCAGCGCCACGCGCGACAGCCATGGCGAGAGCAGCGCGATCACCAGCACGCCCACGCATCCCGCGATGAACGATGAGATCGCCGCCGTGCTGAGCGCCGCGCCCGCGCGTCCCTTGCGTGCCATAGGATGACCGTCGATGCAGATCACCACTGAGGTGGGCTCGCCCGGCATGTTGAGCATCACCGCAGTTGTCGATCCGGAGTGATGTGCGCCATAGTAGATGCCCGACAGCATGATGAGCGACGTGACCGCAGGCAGCTTGAAGGTGAGTGGCAACAGCATCGCGATGGTCGTGATCGGCCCGAGTCCCGGCAGAATGCCGACAAACGTGCCGAGCGCCGCGCCGATCACGCAGTAGTAGAAGTTGTAGGGCGACAGCGCCGTCAGAAAGCCGGAGCCCAGGTTCTGGATGAGTTCTTGCAAGATGGTCCCCACGACTGGAATCGACAGATGGCCGGCGCGCCATGCAGTCAGGTTGCGTCCGACTCAAATTCGCCGACCGCTTCGAGCGCCTTGAGCGTATGCACGTAGGCCGCGCCCGCGTTGAGCGCGATCGCCACACCGAGCGCCTCGCTCACTTCGGCCATGCTCGCGCCGGCCTTCACCGCCGCCATCGCATGCGAGCCGATGCAGCCGTCGCAACGCGTCGTCACCGCCACTGCGAGCGAGATCAGCTCGCGCGTTTTCGCATCGAGCTTGCCGGTGCCCGTTTGCGCTTCGTTGAGTTCGCGAAAGGCGCTCAGCATGCGCGGGTTGTTCTGCTGGAAAACCGCGGACAGCTTGCGGTTGGCGGCAACGACATCATTCCATCTGGACGACATGAGACTTTCCTCGCTAGAAGAATCGGTAGAAAGACTTGCTATGCGGATCGGCGATACTGCTGCGCTTACTTGAGGAGCGCGAACGGCATGCCAAGCAGAGACACGAACAGCACGCTGCACACGACAGTCAGGAGCAGCGTGATCAGCAGCACCTCGATCGGCTTCGTGCGCCAGCGCTGATAACAGACGATCGCGGTCAGCACCGCCACTGCCGGCACGAAGCCGAAGTGCCGCAGCATAAGGCCGAACATCACGACGCCGAACACGATCACGAGCGCGGTCGGGCTGAACTGCGCGGACTCGCCTTCCGCGCCCTTGCGCCAGCCGATTAGCGCGTTGGTCAGGCCGAGCAGCACCAGCACGCCCGACACGCCGAGCGGGAAATAGCCCGGCCCCATATCGGTCGCGCTGCCGAGCCGGTACTGGCACGCGTAGATGGCGCCCAGCAGACCGAGTGTCGCGAAGACGATGCCGGACGCGAGGCGGGTGTTGGTGATCGTGAGCGGTTTCATGAGTGTCTGCATTGCAGGTGTTGCATTGATGGATCGGAATCAGTCCGCGACGCTCGCATTGCGTGCGCCCAGCCGCGCGCGCAGCGTCTTTTGCGGATAGCCGCGGTTCATCAGGCCGCGCTTCTGCAGTTCGGGCACGACGTGATCGACGAATTCGGCGAGATCGCGCGGCATCACGGGCGCCATCACGTTGAAGCCGTCGCATCCCGCGCTCGTCAGCCAGCGCTCCATTTCGTCGGCGATGAAGGACGGCGTGCCGATCAGCGGCAGGAAACCGCGCGCCGCGGTGGTGCGCTGATAGAGCTGGCGAATCGTCAGACTGTCGCGGCGCGCCATATCGACGAGAACCTGGCGGCGGCTCTTACCGCCCTCGGTTTCGGGAATATCCGGCAGCGGACCGTCGAGGTCGTAGCGCGATAGATCGAAGCCGCCGAACAGATCCTTCAGCTGATTCAAACCGATGTCCTCGTGCACTAGCGTCTGCAGTTCCTCGAACTTGCGCTCGGCCTCGCTCTGCGTTTCACCGACGATCGGCAAAATACCGGGCAGGATCTTGAGCTCGTCGGCGGCGCGGCCGTATCGGCTCATGCGGCCCTTGAGATCGGCGTAAAACTTCTGCGCGTTTTCCAGAGTGGGCTGCGCGGTGAAGACGGCGTCGGCGGTGCGCGCGGCGAGTTCCTTACCGTCGTCCGACGATCCGGCCTGCACGACGACCGGCCGTCCTTGCGGCGATGGTGGGGCGTTCAACGGACCGCGCACCGAGAAGAACTCGCCCTTGTGATTGAGCGTGCGCAGACGCTCCGGATCGAAGTAGATGCCCGCCGATTTGTCGCGCACGAACGCGTCGGCCTCCCACGAGCGCCAAAGTCCCTCGACAACGCGATAAAACTCTTCCGCGCGCTGATAGCGCTTTGAGTGCTCGATCTGGCTTGCAAGGTGATAGTTCATCGCCTCGGATTCCGACGTCGAGGTCACCAGATTCCAGCCGATGCGTCCGCCACTCAGCACGTCGAGCGACGCGAACATGCGCGCTACGGTGTACGGCTCGTTGTAAGTGGTCGAGGTGGTCGCGACGAGGCCGATGTTCTCGGTCGAGACCGCGAGCGCGGCAAGCAGCGTGAGCGGCTCCATCACCGCGACGCGCGGCATGCGCCTGAGCGCCGAGATGTCCCAGTCGCGAAAGCCCGCGCTATCGGCGAGGAATACCAGATCGAAGCAACCGCGCTCGGCCGTACGCGTGAGATTCAGGTAGTGCTGGAAGGAAAACTCGGAGTCGAGAAAAGTCGACTCGTGCCGCCAGGCCGCCTGATGGTGGCCGAATCCATGCAGAAACGCTCCGAGATGCATTGTCTTGTTCACGCTGCGTCACCTTTGAACCGTCGATGGTTTGACTCGCCGTCGGATCATGTTAATTTTTTAAAAAAAACGACCCTATACTTTTTTGGAGTACATCACGTCACCAGGCTTATACCCTTCGTGTATGCGTCCCCAATGCTCGGGCGATCAGAAGTGCGTCTCGAGGCCGACGCGAATCATGAACTGATTGCCAGAACCGGAAGAACTGCCGTTCGCGCTGTCGCCGATCGACGCTGTCGCGCCGATCACGTTGCCGAACGCGTCCATCGTCTGCCCCTTCGCGTGCTGATAAGCGACGATGAAATAGAGGCCGGTGCGCTTGCTGAGCAGATAGAGCAGGTTGGCAGCCACGTTCTCGTATTGCGGACGCTCGGCGGTCGCGGTGACTGACTGGCCCTGCGTGTACGCGAAGCTGCCGCCGACGCGCAGGCTTGGCGTGATGAAGTACTTCGCGCCCGCGCCCACTGAGTTGAACGCGACGCTCTTCGTGAACGACGACTGGCTCGACGGACGGTATTGCGTGAAGCCATAGTTGGTGCCTAGCGTGAGTTTGCCGATGGTGTACTGCGCGACTGCGCCGACGATCTGCATCATCCGCGCACCGATGAAGCCGGCCGTTGGCGACGAATTAAAGTTGCCATCCGACGACGCGCTCCAGGTATTGCCGGCTCCGTAGGTATTAACCATCCGCAGATAAACCGCGCCAAGCGCGACCGGCCCCTGCACGTAATTCATGCCCGCGCTAACCGTGCTGCCCGAATTTAGCGATCCCGCGTTATTGCCGAATCCATAGAGAACGTCGCCGGTGAGTCCGTAGTATTTGGGCGTCTGGTATTTAATAGAGTTATTAACGCGAATACTGTCGTCGAGATTGGAAATGTCGCCTGGATAGGTTCCCGATCCGCTGCCAAAATCGTTGCCGTAATACAGCAGCAAATCCGTCATCGGCTCATATTGACGGCCCATGGTCAGCGTGCCCAGTCGGTCTGAGGTCACGCCCACGAACGCCTGACGATTGAATTCGTTGCCGCTGCTCGAAAAGGCACCGGTATTGATATTGAAGCCATTCTCGAGGGTGAAAATCGCCTTGAGTCCACCGCCGAGATCCTCGCTGCCCTGCACACCCCAGCGAGAGGCGTAAAGCGCACCGCTTCGCGCGCTCACGCTGGATTCATTTTTATAACGGACCGGTTTTCCCTTGGCGCCCGTCGATTGCGCCACGCCGACGTTGTTCAGATACTGGATCCCGTCGTCGACGATGCCGTAAAGCGTCACGCTGCTTTCGGCGTGCGCAAGAGATACACCTGCGCTCGTCATGAGCGCAGTGAGAAACACCTTTTTCATGGCATCGTTGTCCTGAGATTTATTGAAGACCGTGAAATCAGTCTATCCAGTCAATTTCAGGACCGTGCATACCAAATCGTGCGTCACCCCTTACGTGAGGTTATCGGGCTTGCCTCCCTCGGTCGGTGACGCCGTGCCGTTTTCTTCCCAAGCAACGCTGTTGGCCAATTCCATAATTCTGCGTCGGAATCCGTTTCGTGCGGGCAATCAGTTTCTGCAAATCTGCCTGCTGTCGGCCACCTTGTCGAACTGCTGCTCGACGTCGTGCACAACCGGACAAACACATGAGCGCAAGGTGTGCAGTGCCTTCGCCGGCTGTCGTACTGCTTTCCATGCGCATAGCGTGAGGCCGGGCGCGGCGCCTTACGGCTGTAGTTCTGTCGTAGCTTCAGACCGTGCCGCGCAGCAGTTTTCACCAGATGCTCACGACAGCGCTCCGGCAGTCGCGAGTCAGTCGGATGTGCAATCGCCTTCAAAACGTGCCCCAATGGCCGGCGAGCCGCCTAACATCATTCGACGGTGAACGTCCGCTGTTCAATGGATTGTGTTGAAAAAGTCTTGTTTTGGCTCGAAGCGCTGGAGTCAGCAGCACGTTTTCGAGTTGCGGCGATCGGCGGTCAGCATCGCTTTGATTGCAGATGGATTCGGTGCGACAAACAAAAGCCTCAGCACCGGCGCGAGGCACGCGAACAACGCGCGGGCTTGCGCCTCGCAGTCTGCCTGGAAAAGCTCCTGCACTTCGACAAGAAGATCCTCGCAAACATGTGCGCCCGCCAGAGTGCCGCCTGCTCTGCCGATGCTTACGCAATCGGGAAACGCTTCGTCAGTGCCGGATAGCAGGCTGACCGTAGCCGCGAAATAAAGCACACGTACCATTGATTCACCGCGACGGGGAAGCGGTCAGTCGAGAGGCAGTTAAGCGTGAGAACGGACGTTCTCGACAATTCTGCATGCAGAAAATGCGCGGTTGTTTGAGGATGCCAGGCCTCGTCCGAATGTTCTCGCGCGCTGATCGCGAAGGATGGTCAGCCTGCGGTCGCCTTCCAAGGACGCAGCGCCAGCGGAATGACGTTGGCAGAGGCGCGAACTGGTGATGTCGCGTTCACCGGTTCACGCCTCACGGAATAGTTTCGGTGCGACCGCCTTACGTTACTCGCAAACCACGAAGATCTTTCGCACCGTTTCAATCGTTTTCCAGACGCCCACGAAGCCAGGCTTCAGCAGGAAGCTTTGCCCCGCCCCATAGCGAATGGGCAAGCCGCCGTCTTCGGTCACTTCGACGAGTCCGGACAAGATGTGGCAAAACTCGAAGGTCTCGCCCTTGATCGCGCGCGTTTCACCGGGCGTGGCTTCCCATATTCCCGTGTGAATAGTGCCTTCGGAGGCCTGATCGAGAATCCATGTTTTGGCCGTCGGATTACCGGATATGACGCGCTCGGGCGAGGGCGCGCCGGTTTCGGGCTCGAAATCGGGGTTGGTGGAAAGCGTAACGAGGGACGACATAAGGTTGTGATTCCAATGTGAAAATTCGAGGGAGTGATTTCCGCGCTTCGAGCACAGTTGCAGGTATCGATGCCAGGGGGTTAGGCCACATCAATGAGCCACTACGCTTTCGACCGACCTTAGTGGCAGCCTGTTGCGTGGTCAATGAGCCGGTTACCGGGCATGGCGCATGTCTCGAGCCCCGACTGCTTGCCGCTACACACCAGCCCCGCGTACACACAGAAAAAGTGCGTAAACCGACGTTGTTGCGGTGATGAACATCCTGTTCCGGCTCGCGCCTCCAAAGGTCAGATTCGAGACCACTTCCGGAATCAATATCTTGCCGAGCAAGGTGCCATCGGACATGTAGCAATGCACGCCGTCTTCGGCACTCGTCCAGATGTTGCCTTGCTCATCCACACGAAACCCGTCCGGCACACCGCGTTGCATTTCGATCAGAACACGTGGGTTCGACAAGACGCCGTCGCGAGCGACATCGAACGCGCGGATGTGACGCGGCGCGTTGTCATCGTGCGTCGCGCCGGAATCCGCGATGTAGAGCAACGATTCGTCCGGCGAGAACGCCAGTCCGTTAGGTTTGACAAAATCGTCGGTGACCAGATGCACGCGTCCATCATCCGGCGAAACGCGATAGACATTGCAGCGCCCGATTTCGCTCTCGGCGCGATGGCCCTCGTAGTCGCCGAGAATGCCGTAGTCGGGATCGGTGAACCAGATTACGCCGCGCGAGTCCACGACGACATCGTTCGGCGAGTTGAAGCGCTTGCCTTCGAACCGCGACGCCAACTCCACGACGCGGCCATCGTGCTCGGTGCGCGTCACGCGGCGCTCACCGTGCTCGCACGTCACGAGCCGTCCCTCACGGTCTCGCGTGTTGCCGTTGCTGAAACCGGACGGCGAGCGAAACACGCCGATGCCCATTCCCGGCGCCCAGCGAAGCATCCGGTTGTTGGGAATGTCGCTCCAGATGAGCAAGTCTGCTGCGGGAAAATACACCGGCCCTTCCGTCCACAGGCAGTCGCGCGTCAGCTTTTTCAGCAACGCATTGGGCTGAATCAGGCGGCGAAAGCGCGCATCGTTGACTTCGAATTCGTGAGACTGCATTGCTCCTCCGATGTGCTGTCGGCTTTGGGAAACGATGTCAAGCCAGTTATTTTGATCAGTTGACAATTGTAGACAATCTACTTAATTTTGTCATGTCGGCAGAATTGCTGGAGCGCCTTCGCGAGGGCTCCGGCTCAATGGCGACGCTGTTTGATGCGGGGGCGGTACAGCGCCGGATAAAGGAAAGCGGGCAAGCCTCCGTTATGCGGATAAGAGCCAAAGGGCCGCAGGGAAAGCGGTTCTACGGGTAGAAACGGTTCATATGGGATCGCGTTGGATCGTGACCCATTAAGATAAGAGGGATGGATATGTCGAAGTTCAATGCAGTCGCACGCTTAGCCCTCGGGATTGCCCTCGCGGCAGTGATGATCCCGAGCCACGCAGCATCCACGCTCGATTCGGTGATCCAGTCGAAGAAGCTGCGCTGCGGCGTCATGCTCGATTCGCCGCCGGCAGGCTTCAGAACGCCCGATAATAAGCCGGACGGTTTCGACGTCGCGTACTGTCAAGACATGGCGAAGATGCTTGGCGCGACCGCCGACATCGTCGAGACGCCGTCGCAGGACCGCATTCCCGCGCTTGTATCAAATCGTATTGACGTGCTGATCGCATCCACCACCAACACGGCGCAGCGCGGCATCTCAGTGGCATTCAGCCAGCCGTATATCAACTACGTCACCGTCGTGCTTTCGCGCAAGGGCAGCAACATCCAAAACGCCGCGAGCATGAAAGGCCATCCCCTGGGCGGCGTGAACGGCACTTCGACGGAGCAGTACATCAAGCGCAACATGGAAGAGTGGAAGGATTCAAAGACGACCTACACCGGCTTCGCGTCCGACACTGAAGCGTATCTCGCGCTCCAGCAAGGTAAGGTCGACGCCATCCTGGTGTCGGCATCGACGGCGAACCTGCTGGTGAAGAGCGGCAAATTCCCGACCTTCGTCGTGGCCGGAAACGTAGATCTCAACGATATGGACTCGATTGCCGTGAAGCGTGATGACTATCAGTTTCTGAATTTCGTGAAGCTGTTCGTGTGGAATCAGGTCGCATCGGGCCGCTACAAAGAGCTGTACAACAAGTACGTCGCACCGGGCGAACCCGCGCCGCTGAATGTCAAGGGCGTGGATTACTAAGCGCTGTCGGATAGTCGGGAAAGTCAGGAATCACGGGACGGGCTGCAGGAGGAGATGTGTTCGGTTATACCTTTTACTGGTCGCTAGTCTGGGACGCCCTGCCGCAACTCGCGGCAGGCGTCTGGCTGACGGTGCAGATCGCGTGTCTGTCGGTGCTGTTCGGCACCTTGTTCGCCATGCCCTTGTCGGTTGCCCGGCAAGGCTCGCGTGGCGTCGCGCACACGCTAGCGGCAAGCTGGATCGAAGTGGCGAGAAACACGCCCACGGTATTTCAGGTGTACGTCATGTATTTCGGCGTCGGCACGCTCGGGCTCAACATTTCGAGCTACTGGGCCGTGCTGATCGCGCTGACATTCAACAACGCGGGCTATCTCGCCGAGATCTTTCGCGGCGGTCTCTCGGCGGTTCCGGCGCAACAGTTGCGCGCGGCACGCTCGCTAGGCATGACGCAAATCCAGGCATACCGGAAAGTCGTTTTCCCGCAGGTGTTCCGTCACGTGATTTTGCCCTTTACCAATCAGGCCGTGTGGGCGCTGCTCAATTCGTCTCTCGGCATGCTGATCGGGCTCCAGGAACTGAGCGGGGCGGCGAACGCGGCGCAGTCCGTCTCGTTCCGCAGCTTCGAGTTTTTCATCGTGACCGCAGCGATCTACTACGTGCTTGCCAAGGGCGTCGAGTTCGGTTCGCGGTTCGTGTTTCGCCGCGCATTGAGGACCTGACCATGGATTTTGTCTTGCCCGATCAGGGCTTTCACTGGACCGACCTGAACTTTCTGCTGGTGGGCGCGGGGCATACGCTGCTGGTCTCGATACTCTCGGGCGCGATCGGCACGCTTATCGGGATTGTCCTCGGCTGGCTGCGTCAGGCGTCGCCGCTGATCCGCGTGATTACGACGCCGTATGTCGACATCACGCGCAGCGTGCCGCTGATCATTCAGCTGATTCTCGCCAACAGCATTCTGGCGATGTCGGGCGCGCAGTTCAGCACGTTCTGGCTGAGCATCATCGTGCTGAGTTCGTCGATGACGGTGGTAACGGCAGAAGTGGTACGCGGTGCGCTCTCCACTGTGCCGTACGCCTATGTGCGCGCGGCCCGCTCGCTAGGCATGAATTACTTCCAGACGCTGTTCAATATCTCCGCGCCGCTTGCGTTGCGAACGGGTCTTTCGGCGTGGGTCGGCCTGCTGCTCGGTCTTACGCGCGACACGGCGCTGGTCAGCGTCGTGGGTTACGTCGACTTCATGAAGTCCGCACAAATCCTGATCTCACGCACCAACGAAACGCTGCCGCTGCTGCTGGGCGTCGGGCTGTTCTACTTCGTCATCTGTTATTCCGTGTCGCGTTACAGCGCGCATCTGCAAAAAGGCATCGCATCATGATTGAGATCCGTTCGGTTCAAAAGCGATTCGGCGAGGTGGAAATTCTGAAGGGCGTCGGCCTGGACGTGAATAAGGGTGAACTGCTCTGTCTGCTCGGACCGAGCGGCTCGGGCAAGTCCACGCTTCTTCAGTGCATCAATGGACTCGAGCCGATTCAGGCGGGCACCATTACCGTCGATGGCATCGATGTCCACGCCAGGAGTACAGATCTCAACAAGTTGCGCCGCAAACTCGGCATTGTGTTCCAGTCGTACAACGCGTTTCCGCATCTCACCGCACTGGAGAACGTGGCACTCGCGCTGCGGCTGGTGGCGAAGAAGAATCGCACCGATGCCACTGCGATCGCCCGCAAGCATCTGTCGCACGTGGGTCTCGGCGACAAGGTGAACCTGATGCCTTCACGCCTGTCTGGCGGCCAGCAACAGCGTCTGGCGATCGCGCGTGCATTGGCGATGGAGCCGGAATACATGCTGTTCGACGAAGTCACGTCGGCGCTGGACCCGGAACTGGTCGGCGAAGTGCTCGACACCATGCGCCTGCTCAAATCGGAAGGCATGACGATGGTCGTCGTGACGCACGACATCAAGTTCGCCCGGCAGTCGAGCGATCGCATCGCGTTCCTGCATTCGGGGCGGGTGTGCGAAGTGGGCACGGTGAAGCAGATGTTCGAGGAGCCGCGCGACGAACGCACGCAACGCTTCCTTCAGCGCGAACAGATGGCGTGAGGCGCAGCGCGCAATTCAACCATCTTCAGGCAGTCTCATTCTGATCAATACAAGGAACACCATGATTTCGTTCGACCTCAACAATCGCGCGGCGCTCGTCACGGGCGCGGCTTCCGGCATCGGCCTGGAAACGGCGCGCATGCTCGCACGCTCCGGCGCGACGGTCGCCATGAACTACCTGCCGGGCGATCCGCGCGGCCCGGAAGCGGTTCAGTCGATCATCGCGGAAGGCGGCAAGGCAATCGGCGCACCGGGCGATGTCGGCAATGCGGACAGCGTCGAAAAGATGGTCAGGGAAGCCATCCAGCAACTCGGCCGTCTCGATCTGCTTGTCAACAACGCGGGCGCGCCGGGCGTCAAGAAGGCGATTCCCGTCTCGGATCTCGAATCGATCACCGAAGACCTCTGGGCGTTCATGCTTAACACGAACCTGATGAGCGTGTTCCGTTGTTCGAAGGTCGCGGCGAGCGCGCTGGTCGAGTCGAAAGGCGCGATCGTGAACACGGCGTCGATCGCCGGTTTCGGGTCGGTTGCGAGCACGCTCTGCTATAGCGCGGCGAAGGCCGGCGTCATCAACCTCACGAAAAACCTGTCACGCGCGCTCGCGCCGAACGTGCGCGTGAACGCGGTTGCGCCGGGCGTCGTCGATAGCTCGTGGGGCATCGGCTGGACGGAAGAGCACAAGACCGAATCCATCGAAAAGACGCCGCTCAAGCGCTGGGCGACGCCCGCCGACGTGGCCGAATCGATCCTCTATCTCGGCTTCGGCGCTCGCATGATGACGGGACAGACGATCATCATCGACGGCGGCATCAGCCTTTGATTTCACTGGTGCGGTAACGCGGCGCGCGCAGGCCAGTACAACGGGCGCTCCCTGTTTTTTCTGAGTGTAGACAATCAACAATTCAGGGCGTTCGCTAAGCCTGGCGGGGCAAGCCGTGCGGACGTTCGACCAATCAACGGCGATCGAAACGAAATGAAAAAGCAAGCGACGAAGGGGAAAGTGCTGTCCGCGTGCGTGCTGTCTGCACTGGGCACGGCGGCGCACGCGCAAAACAGCGTCACGCTGTACGGCGTGATCGACAGCGGCCTCAACTACACGACCAACGCAGGCGGCCACTCGGGCTTCCAGATGGTCAGCGGCGACGCCAACGCCAGCCGCTGGGGCCTGCGCGGCACCGAAGATCTGGGCGGAGGACTCAAGGCCATCTTCAAGCTCGAAAACGGCTTTAACGCCTTCACCGGCACGCTCGGTCAGGGTGGGCGCGAGTTCGGCCGTCAGGCGTATGTGGGGCTTACGTCGGACCGCTTCGGCACGCTGACGCTCGGCCGTCAGTACGATGCCTCGCTCGATATGTGGAGTCCCTTCGCTGCGGCTGGCTGGTCGATCGGCGACCTGTCATCGCATCCGTTCGACAACGACAACGCAGACTGGGATTACCGCACGAATAACTCGGTGAAATACGTGACGCCGGCATATCGCGGCCTGCAGGCCGAAGCCGTCTACGGTTTCAGCAACGAGGCGGGCGGGTTTAAGGATAACCGCTCGTACAGCGGCGGCGTGTCGTATGCGATGGGCGGTTTGTCGGCCGCCGTCGCCTATGTGCGCACGGATCGCGCGGGCACCACGACGGGCGGCGCGGTGGGCAACGACGCTGTATTCGTCGCGGGTTCGCAACAGAATCTGGGCGCAGGGGTGCGCTGGACCTTTGCCAACAATTCGAATGTCGCGTTCTCCTATTCGCATGTACAGGTCGACGATCCGACCGCCAACGCATACCTGTCGAGCCTCGGTTCGCAGGCCTGGAAATCCTGGAAGTTCGACAACTTCGAGATTAACGGCCAGTACTTCATCACATCGGCGGTCTCGGTCGCGGGTTCCTACACGTTCACGCACGCCGATCTGAAGACCAGCACGGACGCGCATAGCCCTAACTGGCATCAGATTGCGCTGATGGCCGACTACGCACTCAGCAAGCGTACAACGGCGTATGTGCAGGGCGCGTGGCAGCACGCCAGCGGCGGCACCGGCACGGCCTTCGATCAGGCGCAGATCGTCGGTTCGGCGGGCGCGTCGAGTTCGGGGAATCAGATGGTGTATCGCATTGGCATGATGCATCGATTCTGATCTCCGGTTTGCCGTAAGTGCCGGCCACGTCACAAATTTTTGTTTGACAGATTGTAGATAATCCGCAATATTGAAGCCTTCGAAATCATTTGATCCGAGCAGGCCATGACCACCCCAGATCTTTCTCACGACTTTCGCCAATGCATGCGCCGGCTCGCGGCCAGTGTCAGCGTGATCAGTTGCGCGCACGAGGGGAACTGGTTCGGCATGGCCGCCACCGCGGTCACGTCGCTGTCGACCGAGCCGTGTTCGATGGTCGTTTGCCTGAATGCGTCGTCGTCCGTCATCAAGCCGCTAATGGCGGCGGCGCGCTTCAACGTGAACGTGCTCAAGCAATCGCATGTCGAGGTGTCGAGCGCGTTCGGCGGGAAGCTGAAAGGCGATGCGCGTTTCGGTGTTGGCGACTGGCAGCGTGATGAATCGGGCTTCCCGTACCTTGCGGACGCGCAGGCCACGCTGCAATGCTCGGTGCGTCAGACAGTCGAGTTCGGTACGCACATCGTTGTGATCGCGGAAGTAAGCGAAGTGCGCTTCGCCGATGAAGTGAGCCCGCTGATCTATCAGAACGGCGCGTATGCCAGTGCGCTTGCGCTGAGCGCCTGATCAAAATTTAGCCGCACGTGGTCCTCACTGTGATGCGCGCGGCTTCTTAACGAGTATTTTTTTGAATTGATCGTAGGAAGGAGAAAGCATGAAACTGGGCATTTTCAGTCTGATGACGTTGCGTGATCATCCTGAGGGCACGCAAGGCGTGATGCGCGACACGAAGACGATGGTGCAGGGCGCCGAGGAACTGGGCTTCGATATCGCGTGGTTCGCGGAGCACCACTTCTGTAACTACTCGATGTGTGCATCGCCCCTGATGATGGCTTCGTACGCGGCGGGCTGGACCAAGCGCATCAAGCTGGGCACGGGCGTGATCGTGCTACCGCTGTACAACCCGATTCGCGTTGCGCAGGAAATCGCGCTGCTTGACGTGCAGTCGGAAGGCCGCGCGGTGATCGGCGTGGGCACGGGCTATCAACAGTTCGAATTCGAGCGCTTCCGTCTGCCGATCGAAGAGAAGGTCGAGATGTTCCTCGAATACTGGAATGCCGTGGAAAGTATGCTGATGCACGGCGAAGTCGAAGCCGACGGCAAGTACTTCAAGGTGCCGCGTTCGACCTTCGCGGTGCGTCCGATCCAGTCGCCTATGCCGCCGGTCTACATGACGACCAGCCAGCCGGCGCTGCTCGAACGCATCAAGAGCACCGACGCGACGCCGTTCCTCGCGGCCAGCACGCTGGGTTCGCAGGTGCTGTACAAGATGGTCGATCAGCTCGATCAGAACTGGGCGTCGATCGGCGTCGATCCGAAGAAGAAGCCGCTGTCTGTCATGCAGTACGTGCACGTCACCGGCAGCCGCGCGGAAGCGCTGGAAGCAGGCGAGCGCGCGCGTTACGTCGGCCGCATGGCGAACCATCTGCGCTTCAACGATCTGCCGATGGACGGCAGCTTCATCAAGGACGAGCCGTTTAAGGGCGAGCAGACCATCGAGGAATACGCGGCCAACACGGTGTGCGGCAGCGTCGAGGAAGTGGCCGAGCGCATCATCAAGGATATCCGCCAGCTCGATCCGACGCACTATGCATGCAACTTCAATTATGGCTGCATGCCGCTCAAGCGCGCCCATCGTTCCATGGATCTGTTCGTGAACAAGGTTCTGCCGCTGGTCGAGCGGGAAGTCGGTCCGATCGAAAACATCGGTCAGAACCGCCTCGCAAAATCGGTTGCAGTCGCGGTCTGAGCGCGCGGAGGACATCACATGAAGTTCGCACAGTATCCGAGCCTCGAGGGGCGCCATGTGCTGGTGACGGGCGGCGGCGGCGGCATTGGCGCGTCGCATGTCGAACAGTTTTATCGGCAGGGCGCGCGTGTCGTTTTCATTGAGCGCGATGCTGCAGCGGCGCATGCGCTGCTCGAAAAGCTCGAAGAGAAAAGCCTGCACAAACCGGTCTTCCTGCAAGTCGATCTGCGCGATGTCGGCGCAGTGCAGAAGGCCATCGCCGATCACATCGCGACGCACGGTGATATCGACGTGCTCGTGAACAACGCCGCGCACGACGAGCGGCACACGCTGGAAAGTGTCTCGGTCGAGTATTGGGACGAGCGTATCGCGCTGAATCTGCGGCACCTGTTCTTCTGCGCACAGTCGGTCGTCCCGGGGATGATCAAATGCGGCGAAGGTTCGATCATCAACGTCGGCTCGTTTAGCTGGCACGTAGGTCTTGGCGGCATGCCGATCTACACGGCAGCGAAGGCGGGCATCGAAGGGCTCACGCGGGGTCTCGCGCGCGATCTCGGCGAGCACAACGTGCGTGTCAACACGCTGATTCCCGGCTGGATCATGACGCAGCGGCAACTCGACCTGTGGGTGACGGAAGAAGGCAAGGCCGAGATTCAACGCCGCCAGTGCCTCAAGGATCTCGTGATGCCCGACGACGTCGCTCGTATGGCGCTTTGGCTCGCCTCCGACGATAGCCGCATGTGCAGCGCGCAGAGCTTTGTCGTGGACGGTGGCTGGAGCTGATTCAACTAAAATCTCTTTGATAAAAGTATCAGATGACGCAAATTACCAAAGTTAAATCGGGCAGCATTCTTGAAGATCGCGAAAGCTATTCGCGCGTCGTCGTGCTGGACAACTGGGTGTTCATGTCGCTGACCGCCGGTCGCGATTACAAGACGCGCAAGATGCCGGAAACAGCAGTTGGGCAGGCCGAGCAGGCGTTCAGGAACGTGGAAGGCGCGCTTGCAGCGGTCGGTGCGACGCTCAAGGACGTGGTGCGCTCGCGCGTGTTCATTCCGCGTCAGTCGGACGTGCCAGAAGTGATGCAGTTCATCGGTCAGCGCTTTCGGGGCATCGATCCCGCGAGCTGCGTGACGTGCTCGCCGCTGGGCGGCCCGGAGTATCTGTTCGAGATCGAAATCACCGCCTATAAGGGCGCGGGCGAAGCGCAGCAGGAACGCATTCAGATCCAGCTCTGATTTCACGCTGACGCAGTCCATGGCCGCCTCGTCGATGCAAGGGCATCGGCGAGCGCGGCTTTCATTTTTCTCGACTCGATCAGAACCACTCATGTTACGTAATGTCGGAGTCATCGGTCTGGGCGCGATGGGGATCGGCGTCGCGCGGTCGCTGTTGCGCGCGGGTTTTCGCGTCCTTGCCTGCGATGTGCGCGAAAGCGCGTTAAGCGCGTTTGCAGCGGAAGGTGGAATCTCGTGCGCGACGCGCCGGTTTCCGGCGGAACCGCTCGCGCCGCATCCGGCGAACTGACGCTGATGACGTCCGGCCCCGCGCAAGCCTACCATCCCGTCCGAGGATGTTCTGTCGGCCATCGCCGCCAAAGTCTATCGTTTGGGCGATGCGTGCGGTGCAGGATCCAAGGTCGAGATCATCAACCAGCTTCTCGCGGGCGTGCATATCGCGGCAGCTGCCGTGGCCATGGCGCTTGGGTTGCGCGAAGGTTGACCCGGACGCGTTGTACGAGGTCATTACGCATAGCGCGGGCAATTCATGGATGTTCGAGAACCGCGCGCCGCACATTCAGAGCGGTGACTACACGCCGTTGTCGGCTGTCGATATTTTCGTCAAGGATCTCGGACTCGTGCTTGATACCGCAAGGCTCAGCAAGTTTCCGCTGCCGGCGACAGCTCACCAGATGTTCATGAGCGCGTCCAGCGCGGGATTTGGTAACGAGGATGACTTGGTCGTGATCAAGACTTTCCCGGGCATCACGTTGCCGCCGCGGGGATGATCTTCGTCCTGATCGAGTCCGGACAGGTGGCTTTGATGCGCGTTGCAAAGCGCGCTCTCAGCCGGAATTCTGCGTCAACGTCTAACGGATTCCAGCCCGCCGCTATTCTTTTTGCTTGCGGCAAGAAAGCCCTTACAATGTCGATTGTCAACATTATAAGGTGATTTCCGGTGGCGGTGAAGACCAAGGCAGAATTCGGCGGGCTGGTTCCAAAGTCGGCGCTGGACAGTGTCGAATACGCAGCTCAGCAAATCCGGGACGCAATCGTTTCCGGGCGTCTGACGCCGGGAACCCGACTGATCGAAGCACGATTGACCGATCAACTCAATGTATCCCGGCATCCCGTGCGCGAGGCGCTTAAACGTCTGAGTCGCGAAGGTTTCGTCGAGGTGCGGCCCAATCGCGGCGCGGTCGTGGCGGAGATCGATCCGGAAAACATTCTCGAGGTTTATGCGCTGCGCTCGGCGCTTGGCTCGATCGCGCTCGGTACGTTGGCCAAGCATCCCGAACTCTTGACCGGCACCGTGATTCGCAATCTGGAGCGTCTGGCGCGGAACGCGCTTCGGTTCGCGAAAGAGCCGGATCAAAACGCGTCCATCAACAACCACCTCGAGTTTCAGGATGCCATCGTCAAGGCGAGCAACCTCGAAAAGACAGCTCGCTACTTCGAGGAGCTGACCGCTGAGGTCGTCCGATTCAATAATCTTCTGAAGATGTCCTATACGGACAGAGAGAAAGACGCGGAGGAGCGGATCGATGCTCTAGCGAAGGCTTTGAAGGAGCAGGATTTCGAGCAGGCAGAGCACATCTGGCGGCATTCCTTTACTCTGGCGGCCGAGCGCTTCATCGAGCGCGTCTCTGCAAGTGAGGTCAAGGCTCAGGAATGAGACAGCTACTTCTCGTCCGGGCTCCGCATTGTTAGCCGTCGAGCGGTCGCGAGGCGAGAGTCTGGTGTCACGTTCAGTCGCGGACGCAAAAATGGAAGCGTCCGTGCATCGCAGCGACTTCCGATAACCGCCGCGATACGCTCCCACATTGCATCGGCTTCGACTACACGGGATGGGGTCCGCTGTGGAGAATTCGAGCCAGTTGCGCGCTGTTACGCGAAAGCTTCGGCGAATACACAAGCGATAAATTCTGCTCTCCTTACGTCAACATGGCAGAAGGGGCAACGATCGACGGCGCTCGTATCGTCGCGACGGCCGCGTCAACCATTGCATATACGAAGCACGCTGGAACAGTTCGCCGAGAAGTCGGTGACCGGCTATTTGCGGTCTTTCGCCACGGTCTGCTTTGCGGTTGCCCGCCTTCAAGGCAACGAGTCCAGTGGGCTCGGCACGCCTCCACCGCCAACCTTCAGCACGTGCGTGTAGATCATCGTGGTGGCCACGTCTGCGTGCCCGAGCAACTCCTGCACCGTGCGGATGTCATACCCCGACTGCCACCGGTGGCTACTTGTGGCTACGTGTGGCAACATCGCGGTGATCTCTAAATCACGTTAGGCCTCGCGCAGGTCCACACACTTCAGGAAAACTCATGTTCGATCACGTCAAATTCGGAGTCAGCGACTATGCAGCGAGCAAAGCGTTCTTCCTCAAGGCACTCGAACCGCTCGGAGCAGCTGTTGTCTCGGAGGGGCCGCCGACGTACGGTGTCGAGCTTAGCCCACAGGGTAAGGCTTCATTGTGCCTGTACCAAACCGAGGAGAAGCCGGCGCATCTTCACCTGGCGTTTACGGCCGAGAATCGCCAGCAAGTCGACGCTTTCTATCGCGCGGCTCTGGAGGCGGGTGGCAAAGACAATGGTGCGCCTGGTCCGCGCCCGCACTACCACGCGAACTACTATGCAGCTTTTGTCATTGGTCCGGACGGGCACAACATCGAAGTGGTTTGCCACCAACCCGAGGCCTAACCCTTTCATCGAGCGGACTCGCGAGGCCAGGTCGCCTCTCATGTCAAACGTTGAGCGTCCGTTATTCGGCAGTCTGCTGGGCGTTTCGAGCGCCCGCTATAGTGGGTCGATCCGTGACAATGGCACGTATCGTTCAGCTGGCTGGGAAATAATGCTTTTTGGTGATCTGCCATCAAGATTGCGTTGGATCACGATGCCACTGTTCGCATGATTGGCGGATGAGGCAAAACCATCAGCCGTCCTGCGCTCGAGGAACGATTTTTCTCAGCAGGGGACCTGAAGATCAGGCCCTGAACCAGGATGGAGAAAGAAGATCACAACGATATACGTGGTCGTGAGGATCAACTCGCGCTCCTGACCTTGAGGTAGCAAGAAAGCCAACGAGATTGAAAGGGCACCCCTCAGTCCACCCTATGTCAGCAGTGTGCTGGTGCCCTTCGGAATGACACGATGGCACCCATGATCCTGATCGGGATCAGGACGCTGATGCCGCGGCCCATTAATACGCGGGCAATACCGATCAGTCCGAGGACCAGATAGGTTCCTGTCTCCTTGATGGCGAGAATTTCCAGTCTGATCAGCAGGAACAGCAGGCTGTTCAGGATCTCGTCAATCAGTTGCCAGAACATCTCCAGATATTCCTGCGTCTGTCTGGACATCGCCTGCTTAAAGAGGTATGGTCGCGATTCATGAAAAATCCGCCACACCTCAATCTAAGGCGCTGATATAAAAAGAGGAATTGATGGCAGCGCTCAGTGCTTTGTTACGTGCGCCGGTACCTCCCCCGTTACCGATTCAATGCTATGCGCGTCGACTATATTGAACGCTTCGGCCAGCGCAGCGCCATCGGTCAGGAACAAATCGTCCCAAACTGTGGACGTCCCGAACGAGTCGACGATTTCCAGCACCCAGCCATCGCGGCCATTATTATCGGACCGATAGATGTGCACATCGACAGAGGTGCCGCCGCGGATTATGGTCGTAGACAGCGGGGACAATGCAAGTGGGTGAAACGCTTCGCCCCCGGTTGGAAGTCTGCCTGTATGTCCGCCGTTGGCCGAGGCCGTGTCAAAACATCCAATAGCGCGGTTCCGAAGGGACGCTTCACCAGTGCCGACATGCGCCAAAGCCGTTGCAGGTCATTCTTGCAAGCCAATTTCGAAAACCGTCGTATGACGCGCGGGTTTTGACACGGCCCCAGCCGAGAGTGTGAGCCCGTGGCTGGTCATGCGTCTCGTCAACGAGTCTGCCACCTTGCAATTACCGGTTCACCGCTCAGATCGATCGGGTCCTCATCTGT
>WNGR01000468.1_pt1 | contig 93562 bp, 80 predicted proteins | sample 5407581 | NCBI WGS metagenome assembly WNGR01 (sample SAMN13153383, study PRJNA577476) | soil metagenome | isolation source: 80 cm soil or saprolite under Garry oak tree replicate 2 | place: USA:California | collected 2016-06-15
CGTTCATCACGTGGCTGGTCTACGCGGCCTTCCTGCACGCGCGGAGTACGGCGGGCTGGCGAGGACGGCGAGCCGCGTTCATCCAGCTGTTCGGCTTCGCCTGCCTGCTGTTCAACCTCGTCGGCGTGAACCTGTGGGTGTCCGGTCTGCACTCCTACGCCGGCCTCCACTGACACGCGATTTCCCTCCGGCTCCGGCTCCGGCTCTGGTTCCGGCTCTGGTTCCGGCTCCGGTTCCGGCTCCGGCTCTGGTTCCGGTTCCATGATCATGGTGGGTTCACGTCGAATAGACCAGTCAACCCACCACGATCATGGAATCGCGGAGTCAGCCCGCCCGGTCAGCGTTGTCTGGGCGGGACTATGCCAGGCATGGAGACTAGAACTAGGCGACATTATGCCCATAAGTTCTCAAAGCGCGCGCTGCCGAGCGGCTCCGAGCCGGATCACGTCGGATGGATGGCAATTCCATCCGACGATTCGATGATGGAAGTGCCATCCCTCCGATCCGCTGGGACTGATCAGGCGGCGGGGGCCCGGTCAAGCCGGAGGCCGGTCAAGCCGGTGGGGTCAGTCAATCAACCATGAGCTCGTGAAGTCAGTTGGCGCGGTACGGGCTCAAGGGCGCCGCTCGGCGGCCTTGAGCTAGGCGCCCTCGCGCCAGTCGCGAATCCTGCGGTCGAGTTCGAGCAGGAAGTCGGGGTTGTCATCGGGGGCGACGAAACGTACCCGGGCAGTCGCCGCCTGCCGACCGCGCCTGACGCTGGCGAACGGGTGGTCGTATCCGGCTCCGCGGGCTGCTGGATGCCGGTGCTGGCCCTGGCTGGGAACCCAGCTGCCGCTCACGTCATCCCACAGCCGGTGCATCCGCACGTCGCGCCGCCCGACCAGCAGCCACGCGGCGGCTCCGAATACCCAGAAAGCGACGGCCACGATCAGCCAGATCTGCTTGGAGGGAAGGTCGAACTGGTGCCTCGGCGTCATGGCGATGTCGATTACGCACGGCACGACCAAACCGACGGTTAGTAGGGCAAAGATGACGCAAAGTACCAACATGGACGCAGCCTAGCCGGTCACGACACTACACGTCACCGAATCGGCATGGTTTACCTGCTAACTCGCGATAGACCTGGCTGAGCCCGGTTCATGCTGGATACTGATGTCAGGTCGAGTACGGTCGAAACCTGGCGTCTCATCTCGGCCCGGGAGCAGCAGCTATGCGGCGGTTACTGGATCTGTGGCGTCGGCGGCGGCCAGGCCGCAGGCCCCGTTCCCCGGCAAGACCGGTTTTCAGGCCGCTGACCAAGGCTAGGGCCGCGACCGGCGCGCGCGCAGTGCCCGCGGTCAGGGTAGGGGCCGCGACTCAGGATCGCGGGGCGCTGGGCGGGCGGACGACCGCGCAGGGTCAGCGGGGCAGTCACCGCCGGGTCGGCAAGTCGCCGGCACCGCGATCTTCCGCCGGTCCGTCCGGCTGGGAATCCCAGACGCCGCGTCCGGCCGGTCAGCGTCCGGCCTGGCAGCCGCCCGGCCTGCATCCGCCCGGCCAGCTTCCGCCCGGCCAGTCTCCGCCCGGCCAGTCTCCGCCCGGCCAGTTTCCGCCCGGCCAGTCTCCGCCCGCTCAGCTTCCGCCCGGCCAGTATTCTGCTGGACTGCATCCGATGGGGGAACCTGCGACCGGACAGCGTCCGCAGTGGCCGTATCAGCCTGGCCAGCTTCCGCCCGGCCAGAATCCGGCCGGGCCAGTTCCGCACTGGCGGCATCCGGTTGGCGGGCCGTCGGCCGGTCAGCTTCCTGTCAGGCAGTACCCGGAAGGTTACCCGGCTGGCGTTGCGCCGTCCGCGCCGTCCGCGCCGTCCGTGCCGCCTGGCCCGCTCGCACCGCCGGTGGCGGCCAGGCACTCGCGGGCGATGCCGGACGAGCAGACGGGGACGATGCCAGGTCCGCAGACGGGGGCAGTGCCAGCTCGGCCGGCGCGGGCGGTGCCAGGGCAGCGGCGATCGAAGGCGCCGCGCGGCGATGGGACCCGCGGCAGTGCGGCGGCGCGCGGCGATGGGACGCGCGGCGGTGCCGCGGCGCGGGCGGCGATCCGCCCGGCGCCCAGCGCACCGGCTGCCGAGACCGTCAGAACCGGGACCGGTGGCGCGCCGACCGCCAAGGCCAGGACGACGGCCGAAGCGAGAACGGCGGCGGAGGCCAGGACGGCAAGGGCGGCGGTGCCGTGGTACGAGCGGGCTCAGCGGTTGCACGCCGCTCCCGGCCACCGGCACTGCGGTCACCTGGAACAGATCCTGCACCGGGAGTGGCAAGCCGGCGAACTGCCGCCACCGCAGATCGTGCTGGCCGTCGACCGGCTCGCAGAGTTCCCGCAGCTGATCAAGGAACGGCTGGTGGCCGGCCTGGACGCGATCTACGTCGGCCCCGGCGGGGTGCCCGACCTCGACGACATGGGCGGCCTGAGCGGCATGCCGCTGCCGTCCGGTCGGGCAACGTGGGACGCGTGCGCCGGAGCCTACGGCGAGCGCAAGGTCATCGTCGGGGCCCGGCCCTCGCCGACGCCCGACGTGATGTGCCACGAGATCGGGCACGCGCTAGACGACATCGACGGCACCGACGGTTGCTGGCAGTCGGACTCGGCCGAGTTCATCTGGCTGTACACGCAGTGCCTGCCGTGGGTGACCAACGACTTCCACCTCCAGCCGGGTCATCTGGGCCGCAGGGAGTTCTTCGCCGACGCGTTCGCCGCCATCGCGTCGAGTCAGCGGCCCGCGCTGCTGGAGATGGTCGGCGGCAACACGCGCGCGGCGCTGAACGTCATGCTCTACTTCAACGTGCGGTACGGCATCTGAGGGGTGATCCGACCATGTACGTTATCCGGCTGCCGAACGGCAACCTGCTGGTCCCCGAGTCGGCGACGGCGCACGACGGTCGGCTCGTCAGCGACGCCTACGTGGAAATCGGCCCGGCCGACCGGGACTACGAGCAGTTCGCGGCTGTAGCGCTGACGCAGGAAGAGATGGACGAGCGCGCCAAACGCTGGCGCGAGGGCGACGAGCCGCTCAGGCGGCAGTTCCTGGACTTCCTCGCCCGCGGCGGGCAGTTAGCGGCCCCCACCTGACCCGAGCTGACCGGTCCCGCCGGCGAGCGACGGCGACCGCCAGTCGCCGCTCAGGCCGTCGAGCGGGCCCGGATCGTTACGGCCGCGCCCGCCAGCCGCCCGGCAGCTGCGGGCGCAGGCTGGTTCCCGGGCGGCAGCCGACATGCGGTCGCACTGGCGCTCGCAAGGACAGGCCCTCAGGGGAGGTTGCTCGCGGCCGCTGTCGATTCGCGCGCATGCCGTACGTCGGGATAACGAGGCCGCGACAACCGCGATCAACCCAGCGCTACTGCCTGGGTGAATGCCTGCTCAAGACACCACAGGAGGCTGACGTGAGCAAGTTCATCTACCTCTACCGGGGCCCGGCTACGCCGATGCAAGACATGACCGACGAACAGTCCGCCGAGCAGATGGAAGCCTGGGGCAAGTGGATCACCAGGCTCGGCTCATCGCTGACCGACGTCGGCAGTCCGTTCGGTGCCCGCACTGCCGTCGCCGACGATGGCACCAGCCCCGCCCCCGGCGACCTCAACGGGTACTCCATCGTCGAAGCCGACAGCCTGGACGCGGCCAAGGCTCTGGTGGACAATCACCCGTTCCTGACGGAGGGGAAGGGCCGCTTCAGCGTCGAAGTCTTCGAGCTAGTCCCGATGTAGGCGATCGCGCCGCGAGACCTGAATGGCTCGGCTTCGGAGTTGGTCGGCGACAGCCGGGCGACTCCGAAGCCCCGCTCCGGGGCCAGCCCGAGGGCTGCCGCGAATCCGTAACAACCGGGAGGGCATCAGCGCTGGCACCCTCCCGCAGTCGCTCGTCACGTCCGCGTCACCCAGCCTGGTCGGAGGCCGGGGCAGGATCGGCATCGATGCCGAGCAGCGCCCGGATCTCCACTTCCCGGTACCGCCGATGCCCGCCAGGCGTCCTGATGCTGCTGATCCGGCCGGATGCGGCCCACCGGGTAACAGTCTTGGGATCAACGCGGAAGAGGGCTGCGACCTCTCCGGGAGTAAGCAGGCGATCACTTTGCCCGTCCATTTGAGACTCCTCGCTCGCCTAGACCCCCCTCGCTCAATCTTTATCTTAATAACTAAAGATCACAATTCTCCTCAGATTCCGCAAAAATTTTACTCACAACCTTGTCGTAATGCTTTGACCGACACCTGTCGATGACGATACGTACACGTAGGGTAGATCCGTGTCACACCTTGTGTCGGTAACCGAGATCCAGGCCGCGGCCACCCGGCTCGCCGGCGTCGCGCTTCGCACGCCGCTTGTCCCGTTCGCAGGCACTCACCCTCCGCTGCTGGTCAAGGCGGAATCGCTGCAGCCGACCGGCGCGTTCAAGTTGCGCGGCGCCTACTCGGCCATCAGCGCGCTGCCGCCGGGGCAGCGCAGCATGGGTGTAGTTGCCCACTCTAGCGGCAATCATGCGTATGCCGTCGCATATGCCGCAGCGCTGCTCGGCGTGTCGGCGACGGTCGTCGTGCCCTCCAATGCGCCCCCGGTCAAGGTCGAGGCCGCCAGGGCCTGCGGCGCGCGAATCGTCATCAGCGAGCCAGGGCTGGCCGCGCGGACGGCGGCGGTCGACGAACTAGTCGCGTCCCACGGCTACACGCCGATCCCGCCCTTCGAGCACCGCGACGTCATCGCCGGGCAGGGAACGGTCGGGCTCGAGATCGCGGCCGACTGCCCCGACGTGGACCTGGTTGTGTGCCCGGTCGGCGGCGGCGGCCTGATCGCGGGCGTCGCGGCGGCCGTCACGGCGGCCAACCCGGCCGTGCTGGTGGTCGGCGTCGAGCCCGAGCTTGCCGCCGATGCCAGGGACTCGCTGCGGGAGGGCCGCAGGGTCGCCTGGCCGGCCGAGCGGACCCAGCGCACGATCGCCGACGCGCTGCGCGTTGACCAGGTCGGCGAGCTGCCGATGCTGCACCTGCGGAGTCAGGTGCACGACATCGTCACGGTCACCGACGACGAGATCCGCCGGGCCATGCGGTTGCTCGCGACCGGCGCGCGCCTGGTCGCCGAGCCGGGTGGTGCGGTCGCCGTCGCTGCGTGCCTGTTCCGGGCGGACGAACTGCCGCCGGCGAGCCGGCGGGTAGCGATCCTGTCGGGCGGCAACGTCGATCCCGGGCTGCTCGCCGACGTCCTCCGCTCGCAATCCGCCGGTTCCTCCGTTCGCAGCGCCGCCAGCCACGCTGGCCCGGTCAGCGGCTAGTCTGAGTGCAGTCATGCGCGCGACACTCTCCTACACGGCGCTGCGGCTCGGGCTGTTCGTCGTGGCGTTCCTGCTGCTGCGGCTGGCCGGCGCCCGCAGCCTGCTGCTGCTCGGCGGTGCGATCCTGATCAGCGGAGTGATCAGCTACTTCGTGCTGACCGCGCAGCGCTCGGCCATGTCGAGCGCGATCAGCAGACGCGTCAGCGGCTTCCGCGAGCGGCTGAACGCGGGCACCAGCGCCGAGGACGACGACTAGCCTCGCTCGTCGGCCAGCCAGCCGCCCGTAGTCAGCATGGTCATGATCGCCTCGGTCGCCTCCTCGCGGCTGATCACCGACGTGTCGATCACCAGCGCCGCGTCGGTCGGCTCCTCGTACGGGTCGGACACGCCGGTGAACTGCTTGATCAGGCCGGCCCTGGCCTTGGCGTACAGGCCCTTGCGGTCCCGTTGCTCGCAGACCTCGACCGGCGTCGCGACGTGGATGAGCAGGAAGTCGCCGACCTCGGAGACCATCCGCCTGACCCGTTCCCTGGCGGCCGAGAACGGCGCGATCGGCGCGCAGATCGCGATGCCGCCGTGCTTGGCGATCTCGGCGGCCACGTAACCGATCCTGGCGATGTTGAGGTCGCGGTCGGTGCGCGAGAACGTCAGGCCGGCCGAGAGCAGCGAGCGCACCAGGTCGCCGTCGAGCAGCGAGACCCTGCGGTCGCCGCGCTCGGCGAGCAGGTCGCGCAGGTCCCTGGCGATCGTGGACTTGCCCGACCCGGACAGGCCGGTGAGGAACAGCACGAATCCGCGCTCCGAGCGCGGCGGCCTGGCGTGCCTGAGCTCGGCCGCGACGGCCTCGGACGCATACCAGGCCGGGATCTGGGCGCCGGTGTCGAGCATGTCGGCGAGCTGGTCCGTAGTGAGGTCCTCGATCTCGGTTCCCGCCTCGATCAGCGATAGCGGGCGCCAGACCTCGGCCCGCGCGTCGTAGGCCCAGTCGCCGGACGGCAGCACGGGGATCGGTGCGCCGGGCAGCCGGGTGACGGGACCGACGTCCTCTGCCGCGCCGCCGCCCGGGTCCCGCCAGCCACCGGCCGGGTCCCGCCAGCCGCCGGCCGGGTCCCGCCAGCCGCCGGCCGGGTCCCGCCAGCGGTCGGCCATCAGGTGCGTCGCGCCGTGAGCCGCGGCGACGATCGCGGCAGCCGCCAGCTCGCGCTCGGGATCGGGACCGGTCCGCGGACGCGCGGCGAGCGGGACCGGGACCACCAGCGTCCCGGCCGGCAGGCTCTTCGCCGCCGCCAGCACGGCCCTGATCAGCGCTTCTGGCTGCCTGACCACCGCGGCGTCCCCCGCGACCAGCGGCAACAGCAGCAGCCGCGCCCTGAGCTGGCCGGCCAGATGCTTGAGCTGGCCGATCTGCCGCCCGCCGATCGGCGCCCTGGTCGCGAACGCGAGCACGGGGCCGTCGCCGAGCTCAGCCCTGGCCTGCTGCGGCGCGATCATCAGGCGCCGGAACGACCCGTGCTCGGCGGGACGGTGCGCGGTCACGGGCCCGGCCAGCAGCACCCGGTCGGCGGCGTCCGGCACGGCGGTCCGCTCGGTGACGGTCAGCACGGCAAGCGGGGTGCCCTCAGGATCGGCGAGCAGCACCCGGTCCGCGCCGGCGTCGACGGCGTCGGCTTCGAGTGTGACCGGGATCGGCCAGGGCGTGCCGTCGGCCAGCGTCGCGGAGGCCTCGACCGAGGCAAGGTCGGCCCGGGTCAGGAAGCCGCGCAGCGGCGCGAACGCGCCGGAAAGGATCAGCTCGAGGTCGCCGAGCTGGCGTTCGTCCAGCGTCAGCGAGGAGAGCGAAGCATGATCGGCAGCCGGCTCGGCCTGCGCTCGCGGCTGGGCAGTCTCGGCCTGCGGCTGGGCAGTCTCGGCCTGCGGCTGGGCAGTCTCGGCCTGCGGCTGGGCAACCTGGGCCTGCGGCTGTGCAGTCTCGGACTGCTGGGCAGTCTCGGCCTGCTGCTGTGCAGTCATGCGTCCTCCGTCCGCCGCCCGTCCTGCGGCATGCCCGAGGTTACCCGCGCCCGCCTGGCACGGCCATCATGCGTCCCGCCGGCGCGCTGAGCCGTGATCAACGCTGAGCCGTGATCAACCCGGCGCGATGAGCCGCGATCACGCCGGCGCCCATTCCGCGGCCGGTAAACTGTCCGTGTAACCCGCGTTCGAGCCAGAACGCGGGCTAATCGTGTTGCCCGCGCGCGCCCCGCGAGCCCCCGAGCCCCGAGCCGCACGAGCCAGCAAGCCCCCACCAGCCAGCAAGCCGCGCACAGCCAGGAAGCACAGAGGAACATATGAGTCTCACCGGTCTGCTCGGCACCGTCGCCGAAGACCCGCAGCTGCGCCAGGCGCTGCTCCGCGTCGGCCAGCCCGGCGCCGGCGACGCCGACCTAGTCGCTCCGCCCGCACTGCGGCCCGTCCTGGTCGCTGCTCTCGCCGCCCCTGGCGGTTCAAGTACCGCCGCGCGACCCGGTCAGGCCGGCCAGGACCCGCCCAGGTTCGTGCTCGCGGTCACCGCGACGGCGCGCGAGGCCGAGGACCTGACCAGTGCGCTCGGATCGCTGCTGCCCGACCCGCACGCCGCCGGGTACTTCCCGGCCTGGGAGACGCTTCCGCACGAGCGGCTGTCGCCGCGCTCGGACACCTCGGGCCGGCGCCTGGCCGTGCTGCGCCGCCTGGTCAGGCCGGACCGCGGCGACCCGCGTTCCGGGCCGTTGCGCGTGGTCGCGACGCCGATCCGCAGCGTGCTGCAGCCGCTCGTCGGCGGGCTCGGCGAGCTCGAGCCGGTCCGGCTCGACCAGGGCAAGCAGGCCGACCTCGAGGACATGGTCGCGCGGCTGGTCGAGATCGGCTACGCCAGGGTCGAGCTCGTCACCAACCGGGGCGAGATCGCGGTCCGCGGCGGCATACTCGACGTGTTCCCGCCGACCGAGGAGCACCCCTTGCGGGTGGAGTTCTTCGGCTCGGAGATCGAGGAGATCCGGCCGTTCCGGGCGGCCGACCAGCGCTCGCTCGGAACGATGACCGACTCGGTCTGGGCGCCGCCGTGCCGCGAGCTGCTGCTGACCCCGGCCGTGCGGCACCGGGCCAGGCAGCTGGCCGCCGAGTACCCGGGCCTCGGCGACGTGCTCGCCAAGATGGCCGACGGGATCACTGTCGAGGGCATGGAGGCGTTCGCCCCGCTGCTCGCGGACAAGATGGAGCTGCTGTTCGACTCGCTGCCGCCCGGCGCGATCGTGGTGGCCTGCGATCCGGAGCGGATCAGGACCCGCGCGGCCGACCTGGTGCGGACCAGCCAGGAGTTCCTCGAGGCCTCGTGGGTGAACGCGGCCGCGGGCGCGCAGGTCCCGATCGACCTGGGCGGGGCTGCGTTCCGGCCGATCACCGAGGTACGCGCGGCGGCGGCCGGCCTCGGCATCAGGTGGTGGACGATCGCTCCGTTCGCCGCGGAAGATCCTTCAGGCGCAACGGCTCGCACGACCACTCAGGCCGGGCAGGCGGGTGCCGGTGCCGGGGAGCGGGCGTGGAACGACGCCGGCCGGGCGACCCCGAGGGCGACCGCCGCCGGAGGCGAGAGCGGACCGGCCGCCGGCGCCGCCGCCCCGGGCGCGGGTGCCGACGCCGGCCTGCCGGATGAGGACGACGGGCGCGAGTCGTTCCGGATAAATGCCGTTCCGGCGAGCGCGTACCACGGTGACACCTCGCGGGTGACCGGCGACGTGCGCGGGTGGCTGGCCGACGGGTGGCGGGTCGCGCTGGTGACCGAGGGCCACGGGCCGGCCCAGCGCCTGGCCGAGCTGCTGCGCGGCGAGAACCTCGGCGCCCGGGCCGGCGACCTCGACGGCCCGCCGGAGCCCGGCGTCGCCGTGGTGGCGACCGGCCAGCTCGAAATGGGTTTCCTTTGGCCGGGCATCAAGCTCGCAGTGCTGTCGGAGGCCGACCTGGCCGGGCAGCGAGCAGGTTCTCGTGACCGGAGCCGGATGCCGAGCCGGCGGCGGGGCGGCATCGACCCGCTGCAGCTCACGCCGGGCGACTACGTGGTGCACAGCCAGCACGGTGTCGGCCGGTATCTGGAGATGACCAGCCGGACCATCCAGGGTTCGACCCGCGAGTACCTGGTGATCGAGTACGCGCCGGGCAAGCGCGGCCAGCCGCCTGACCGGCTGTACCTGCCGACCGACCAGCTGGACGAGGTGACCAGGTACTCCGGCGGCGAGGCGCCGAGCCTGCACCGGCTGGGCGGCGCGGACTGGGCGAAGACCAAGGGGCGGGCGCGCAAGGCGGTCAGGGAGATCGCCGCGCAGCTGATCCGGCTGTACTCGGCGCGGATCGCCTCGCCGGGGCACGCGTTCGGCCAGGACTCGCCGTGGCAGCGCGAACTCGAGGACGCGTTCCCGTATATCGAGACGCCCGACCAGCTCGCCGCGATCGACGAGATCAAGCGCGACATGGAAAAGCCGCTCCCGATGGACCGGCTGATCTGCGGCGACGTCGGCTACGGCAAGACCGAGTTGGCCGTGCGGGCCGCGTTCAAGGCGGTGCAGGACGGCAAGCAGGCGGCGGTGCTGGTGCCGACCACGCTGCTCGTCCAGCAGCACATGCAGACGTTCGGCGAGCGGTACGGGCCGTTCCCGGTCGAGCTGCGGGCGCTGTCGAGGTTCCAGTCCAACGCCGGGGTCTCGGCCACGCTGGCCGGGCTGGCGGACGGGACCGTCGACGTGGTGATCGGCACGCACCGGCTGCTGTCGCCCGAGACCAGGTTCAAGAACCTGGGGCTGATCATCATCGACGAGGAGCAGCGGTTCGGGGTCGAGCACAAGGAGTACCTGAAGGCGATGCGCACCCAGGTCGACGTGCTGTCGATGTCGGCGACGCCGATCCCGCGGACGCTGGAGATGGGCGTGGCCGGGATCAGGGAGATGTCCACGATCCTGACCCCGCCGGAGGAGCGGCACCCGGTGCTGACCTTCGTCGGGCCCTACGACGAGAGGCAGATCGCCGCCGCGATCCGCCGCGAGCTGCTCCGCGACGGCCAGACCTTCTTCGTGCACAACCGGGTCGCCTCGATCGGCCGGGTGGCGGCGCGGGTGGCCGAGCTGGTGCCCGAGGCCAGGATCGGGGTGGCGCACGGCCAGATGAACGAGCACACCCTCGAGAAGATCATGATCGACTTCTGGGACAAGCAGTTCGACGTGCTGGTCTGCACGACGATCGTGGAGTCCGGCCTGGACATCCCGAACGCCAACACGCTGATCGTGGACCGCGCCGACGCGTACGGGCTGTCCCAGCTGCACCAGCTCCGCGGCCGGGTCGGGCGCAGCAGGGAGCGCGGGTACGCGTACTTCCTGTTCCCGCCGGAGAAGCCGCTGACCGAGACGGCGCACGAGCGGCTCGCGACGGTCGCCCAGCACACCGAGATCGGCGCCGGGATGTACGTCGCGATGAAGGACCTCGAGATCCGCGGGGCCGGGAACCTGCTCGGCGGCGAGCAGTCCGGGCACATCGCGGGCGTCGGGTTCGACCTGTACGTGCGGATGATCGGCGAGGCGGTCAGCGAGATGAAGGGCGACGGCCCGGCCGAGCGCGCCGAGGTCCGGGTCGAGCTGCCCGTGGACGCGCACATCCCGCACGACTACGTGGCGGGGGAGCGGCTGCGGCTCGAGGCGTACACCTCGATCGCGGCGATCGGGTCGGACGCCGACATCGCCGCCGTGACCGAGGAGCTGACCGACCGGTACGGCGCGCCGCCGCGGGCCGTGCTCAACCTGCTCGAGGTCGCCAGGCTGCGGGCACGGGCGAGGCGGGCCGGGCTGACCGACATCACCCAGCAGGGCAACCACATCAGGTTCGCCCCGGTCGAGCTGCCCGAGTCGCGGGAGGTCAGGGTGCAGCGGCTGTACCCGCGGACGTTGTTGAAGCCCGCGGTGCGTACCATGCTGGTACCGGTGCCGAAGGCCGGCAGCCGGCCAGGCGCGCGCGGCGGCAGCGGATCCGGCCGGTCCAGCGGCAGCGGTCGAGGTCCCGGGTCGGTCATCCCGATCGGAGCCCCTTCGCTGCGCGACGGCGAGCTGCTCGCCTGGTGCGAGGAGCTGATCGAGGCGATCTTCGGCGAGCGGCCGCCCGGCCAGGAGGCTGGCGGCTAGGTGGCAGGCGTGCGAAGGAGAGTCGTGGTGCGGATCAGCGGGCAGCGGGCTGCCCTGAGGTGGGCGGCCGCCGCAGCGGTCGCGGCGGCCGGGACGCTGGCCCTGGCCGGGTGCGGGCAGACGCTGCTCGGCGCGGCGGCCCTGTACAGCAACCAGCGGATCTCGAACTCGAAGCTCACCGCCGAGGTGTCGAACCTGAACGCCGCGTACCAGGCGGACAAATCCAAGGTCCAGATCCAGTACACGCAAGCCGACATGCCGCGGCAGGTGCTGAGCTGGCTGCTGCGGTTCGCGACCAGCGAGCAGCTGGCCAAGCGGCTGGGTATCACGGTCACCCCGGCGCAGGCCCAGGCTCAGGCGCAGGCCGAGAAGGCCAGGGCGCGGCAGTCGGGCGACACCCTGTCCGAGGCCGCCGTGCTGAACGGGCTGCCGCCAGACCTGCTGCCCGAGCTCGGCCGGTGGATCGCGATCCAGCTCAAGCTGCAGGAGCGGCTCGACAACGGCGTCCCGCCCAAGACCAATGCGGCGCAGCAGGCGCTGCTGGCGAAGATTAACCACGTCCAGTGCCTGGCCGCCAAGAGCCTGCACATCAAGGTCAACCCGCAGTACGGCGCCTACGACTACCGCCAGTTCGCGGTGGTGCCGCTGCCGAGCACGCTGTCGGCGGTCGCGCCCGCGGGCAAGACCCCGGCAAGCCAGGCTCCGCAGGTCATGCCGGAGTGCTGACACCAACCGGCGGGAGCCCGGCGCGCAGCCCGGCGCGCAGCCCGGCGCGCAGCCCGGCGCGGCGGGAAGAACCTGGCCGGGCGCTGCTCGACCTGGTCGCGATCATGGATCGGCTCAGGACCGAGTGCCCGTGGGATGCCAGGCAGACCCACGAGTCGCTGGCGCCCTACCTGCTCGAGGAGACCTACGAGGCGCTCGAGGCGCTCGAGCGGCGCGACCTGGCCGAGCTCCGCGGCGAACTCGGCGACGTCCTGCTGCAGGTGCTGTTCCACGCGCGGGTCGCCGCGGAACGGACCGACGGGACCGGGTTCACGATCGACGACGTGGCCAGGGGCATCGCGGACAAGCTGGTGCGCAGGCATCCGCACGTCTTCGCCGACGTCAGCGTCTCCGGCGCCGACGAGGTCAAGAAGAACTGGGACGCGATCAAGGCCGAGGAGCGGGCCGCGGCGGGCGGCGGCCCGTCATCGGCGCTCGACGGCATCCCGATGGGCCAGCCGGCGCTGTCGCTCGCCGCCCAGTTGCAGCGCAGGGCACAGTCCGCCGGCGCGCCAGCTAACCTGGCCGACCTGTCCGGCGAAGGGCCGCGGGCTGGGCAGGAGCCGGGGGCTGGGGAGGGGCCACGGGGGCCGCGGGTCGGCGAGCCAGGATCGGGGTCGGCCGGGTCGGCCGGGCCGATCGGTGCCGAGCTGTTCGCGCTGGTCGCCAAGGCGCGGGCCGCCGGGATGGACCCCGAGCTTGAGCTCAGGGCCGCGGCGCGGATCTTCCGCGATCGGTTTCACGAGTGGGAGCGCTCGCCCGCCGACTGATATGGGACTGATATGGGCGGGCGGGCGCGGGCCGAGAACGGCGTGCCGACAGGAGCGGGTTCGGCTTGCTCGGTTAGGCTCCGACGGAGAAACCAGCGATGTGGTACGGGAGCTGTCCTTTGTCGTCCATCGAAGCCATCCACGCCAGGCAGATTCTGGACTCGCGGGGCAACCCGACCGTCGAGGTCGAGGTGGTGCTCGACGACGGCACGCACAGCCGCGCGGCGGTGCCGAGCGGCGCGTCGACCGGGGCCTTCGAGGCCGTCGAGCTCAGGGACGGCGGCCAGGAGTACGGCGGCAAGGGCGTCGAGCGCGCGGTCACCGCGGTCATCGACGAGATCCAGCCCGAGCTGCTCGGCCAGGACGCCGACGAGCAGCGGCTGATCGACTTCGCGATGATCGATCTCGACGGCACGCCCGACAAGTCCAGGCTCGGCGCGAACGCGATACTCGGGGTCAGCCTCGCGGTGGCGCGAGCGGCGGCCGAGTCGGCCGACCTGCCGCTGTTCCGCTACCTCGGCGGGCCGAACGCGCGCATGCTGCCGGTGCCGATGATGAACATACTGAACGGCGGCGCGCACGCGGACACCAACGTCGACATCCAGGAGTTCATGATCGCGCCGGTCGGGGCGGGCACCTTCTCCGAGGCGGTGCGGTGGGGCGCCGAAACCTACCACAGCCTGAAGTCGGTGCTGAAGAAGCACGGCCTGAACACGGGCGTCGGTGACGAGGGCGGGTTCGCGCCCGACCTCGAGCACAACCAGGCCGCCCTGGACCTGCTGCTCGAGGCCATCGACCAGGCCGGGTTCGCGCCCGGGCGGGACGTGGCCGTCGCGATCGACGCGGCCGCCACCGAGTTCTACGGCGAGGGCGGGTACACCTTCGAGGGCCAGCCGAATACCCCGGCCGAGATGGCGGCCATCTACGAGCGCTGGCTGGATGCCTACCCGATCGTGTCGCTCGAAGACCCGCTGGCCGAAGAGGACTGGGCGGGCTGGCAGGAGCTGACCGCCCTGCTCGGGGGCCGCGTGCAGATCGTCGGCGACGACATCTTCGTGACCAACCAGGACCGGATCCAGCGCGGGATCAACGAGCGGACGGCCAACGCGCTGCTGGTCAAGGTCAACCAGATCGGCACGCTGACCGAGACGTTCAGCGCGGTCGAGCTCGCGCACCGCAGCGGGTTCGCCTGCCAGCTGAGCCACCGCTCGGGCGAGACCGAGGACACCACGATCTCGGACATCGCGGTGGCGATCAACTGCGGCCAGATGAAGACCGGCGCGCCGGCCAGGTCCGAGCGGGTGGCCAAGTACAACCAGCTGCTGCGGATCGAGGAGCGGCTGGACGACGCGGCGGTCTACGCGGGACCGTCGGCGTTCCCGAGGTTCGCGGCAGCCGCCCGGTGAGCAGGACCGCCGACCGGGCGGTGACCGGGTCAGCCGGCCAGGCGGTCCGGCCGGCCGGGCCCAGGCCGCACTTCACCGGCCGCGCAGCGATCCTGGCCCTGGTGATCTGCGCGATCGCGCTGAGCCTGGCCTACCCGGTCCGCGAGTACATCGCGCAGCGCAGGCAGATCGACCAGCTGGTCGACCGGCACAACCAGATCGACCTGCGCCTGAAGAGCCTGGAGCACGAGCGGCGGAGGCTGAACGATCCGGTCTACATCGAGCGGCTGGCGCGCGACCGGCTGCACCTGTGCCTGCCGACGCAGATGTGCTACGAGATCATCGGCGCGGCGCCGAAGAGCGCGAGGACCGCGGCGGCGCGGGCGGGCTCGGTGCCGTGGTACGCCCGGCTGTGGTCCTCGGTTCAGCAGGCTAACGACCCGCAGCCAGGTCACCGGCCGGGCAAGGCGCTGCACGGGTGAGCCTGGACGCCGCCGACCTTGCTGCCGTCACCCGGCAGCTCGGCCGGGCGCCGCGCGCCGCCCGCGCCGTCGCCCACCGGTGCCCGTGCGGCCTGCCCGACGTCATCGAGACCGCGCCCAGGCTGCCTGACGGGACGCCGTTCCCGACCCTGTACTACCTGACCTGCGTGCGCGCCTGCGCCGCCGCGAGCAGGCTCGAGGCCGGCGGCCTGATGCGGGACATGACCGCCAGGCTCGCGGCCGACCGGGGCCTGCGCGCGGCGTACCGCGCGGCGCACCGCGACTATGCGGCGCGCAGGACCGAGGCGGCTGCCGCGGCGGGCGTGCCGCCGCTGCCAGCGGACGCGGCGACGGCGGGCGGCATGCCCGACAGGGTCAAGTGCCTGCACGCGCTGGCGGCGCAGGAACTGGCCGTGCCCGGCTCCAACCCGCTCGGGCGGGAGGCGCTGGCGGGCATGGGAGAGTGGTGGGCAGCCGGGCCCTGCGTCGAGGTGCCCGCGGCGCGATAGCGGAGGGCTACATGGCGGCACCTGGCCCGTACCGAGTTGCTGCGATCGACTGCGGAACGAACTCGCTGCGGCTGCTGATCGCCGACATCGACCCGGTCAGGCGCGAACTCGCCGACGTGCAGCGCAGGATGGAGATCGTCAGGCTCGGCGAGGGCGTCGACGCGACAGGACGGCTCGCACCCGGCGCCCTGGCCAGGACCTTCGCGACGCTGGAGCAGTACGCGCGAGCGATCGGCGACTCGGGAGCGGCGGCGGTCAGGCTGGTCGCGACGAGCGCGACCAGGGACGCGTCCAACGCCGCCGAGTTCGCCGCCGGAGTGCGCCGGATTCTCGGCGTAGATCCTGAGGTCGTCAGCGGCGCCGAGGAGGCCCGCCTGTCGTTTTCTGGCGCGACCGCCGAACTCGGCCGCGCGGGCCGGCCGGGCGAGCCGGGGCGGGACGGACAGCCGGGCGAGCGGGGCGAGCCGGGCGAGCGGGGCGAGCGGCACGAGCGGGGCGAGCGGGGCGAGCCGGGCGAGCCGGTGCCGCCGTTCCTGGTCGTCGACATCGGCGGCGGCTCCACCGAGTTCGTGCTCGGCGATCCCGATGACGCGACCCGCGACCCGTCCGCCATCTCGGTCAACATCGGCTGCGTGCGGCTGACCGAACGGCACCTGCACGACGACCCGCCGAGCCCGGAGCAAGTCGCCGCGGCCACGCGCGACATCGACGCCGCGCTGGCCACCGTCGCCGGGTCAATCCCGGCAGCCAGCGCGCGCACCCTGGTCGGGCTGGCGGGCTCGGTCACCACGCTGACCGCGGTCGCTCTTAACCTGACCGCCTACGACCCGGCCCGGGTACACCACGCCAGGATCGGCGCCGCCCGGGTGCACGAGGTGACGGCCGGCCTGCTCGGCATGGACCACGAGCAACGGGCGGCGATCGCCGTGATCCACCCCGGCCGGGTAGACGTGATCGGCGCCGGCGCGCTGATCCTGGACCGGATCATGGACAGGTTCGGCTTCGCCGAGATGGTCGCTAGCGAGCACGACATCCTCGACGGCATCGCCTGGTCGATCGTGACCAGGCCCGCCGGACGGTCAGCGCGTCGATGACCCGCTCAGCTCGCCCGCCCGGCTCCGCACCGCCCGGCCCTGCTCCGCCCGGCCCCGTGCCGCCGGGAACCGGATGGCCGGACGACCAGGCGACGGCCGCGACTCCGGTCGCAGCAAGCGCGGTGGCCGTCCGCATCCTCGCGGCAAGCGCCGGGTCACTGACCGAGCTGACCGCCAGGCAGTCGGTCTGCCGTGCCTGCCCGCGCCTGGTGAGCTGGCGGGAGCAGGTCGCGGTCACCAGGCGCCGGGCGTTCGCGAGCGAGCAGTACTGGGGGCGCCCTGTTCCCGGCTGGGGCGCCGAACGGCCCGGAGTGGTGATCCTCGGGCTCGCGCCCGCCGCGCACGGCGGGAACAGGACCGGCCGGATCTTCACCGGGGACCGCAGCGGCGACGTGCTGTTCGAGTCGCTGTGGCGGTGCGGGCTCGCGGCCAGCCGCACCAGCGTCGCGGCCGGCGACGGGCAGCTGCTGCGCGGAGTCAGGATGATGGCAGCGGTCAGGTGCGCGCCGCCGCAGAACAAGCCGACGATCGCCGAACGCGACGCCTGCCAGCCGTGGCTGGCGGCCGAGTTCGATCTGATCTCCTCCGATGTGAGGGCTATCGTCTGCCTCGGTCATTTCGCCTGGCAGGCGGCATGGCGCGAGCTGGCGAGGTCCGGCCGACAGATGCCGGCACCGCGGCCCGCCTTCGGTCACGGAACCGAGGTCATGCTGGCCGGGCTGCTCGTGCTCGGGTGCTATCACCCCAGCCAGCAGAACACGTTCACCGGCCGGGTCACGGGTCCGATGCTCGATGCCGTCTTCCGGCGAGCGGCGAGCCACGCGGGAATCGCCTGATTTCCCCGACGCCGAGGACCTGACCAACTCTCACCGGGGTCGGCGAACGACCGCCGCCCCGAAGGTGACAATAGCGAATTGCATGTGCAACTGCACAGTTGTACGCGTGACTAATGTCTATTTGGTAGCCTATAATAGTCACCTGCCCGATTCCACGGAATGTTTGAATAAACGGCCGAAGATGGGGTACGATTTCCGCGCCCCCGTAGCCCAAGGGAAGAGGCGAGCCCCCTAAAAGGGCGCCAGTGTCGGTTCGAGCCCGACCGGGGGTACCGATCATCAGAGGTTCCCCCTATTCTCGGGGAGCTACGATAAGTCTGCAGGTCAGGCAGATAAAAGAATTGTGACGCGCTCGGCCTGCTGCTGTCCAACCCCGCGATGTGCGAGCCATAACCTGTGATTCACTACTCGTGAGCGGTGACAGTTTGGCCCATTTGCAAATTCTGAATCACACGTTATGCGCACCGACGTTCGCCAGCCGGCGACGTGATGGCAATTGACGCCGAACGCCACCGATTTGGGCCTACTCGCGCAGTGCGCCGACGGCACGGCCGCGCAATCGGTTGCGGTACTTGTTACCTTCGGTGCGGTGCCCGCGTTCGGCCGGGCGGCATCAGAAAGGTGCCCGCCCGCACTGGCTCATCCCCGGTGGCGGTCCGACAGCCCGGCGGTGGTCCGACCGGACCGTGGTCCGACCCGACCGCGGCGTCGGCTCCCCTCCGGCCGGCGACCTATCACTAGTCGTGGCTCCGCAAAGCTCACAAACCGGGCAGCGGATTGACGCTACGTAGTGAAAAGTCGCGGCGAGTGGGTCGCGCGGCCGGGAGCGCCGCCGCGAATGACACGTTTGCGGCGAATGTCGGGTCGACTCGGCGGCGGCCGGGTCAGCGGGTCGACTCGGCGGCCGGGGTCAGCGGGGAAGTGTCGGCGGCCGGGGTCAGCGGGGAAGTGTCGGCGGCCGGGGTCAGCGGGGAAGTGTCGGCGGCCGGGGTCAGCGGGAAGTCGGCCCGGTCCGGGCGGGCCGGGCGGGCCGGCCGCGACGGTCCGCGACGGTCCGCGACGCCGGCGATCTCTGGCCCGTCAGCCGCTGAGATCCGGGCCTGCCCGGGTCAGCGTGATGGCGACGATCACTCGCCGGTCGCGGCGCATCGCCTGGCGGTAGTCGTCCCAGTCCGGGTGCTCGCCCGCGATCCTCCGGTAGTAGTCGACCAGCATCTCCATCGCCTCGGGCAGCCGGATAATCTCGGCCGTCCCCTCGGCCTGCAACCACTCCCCGAAGAACCTGTCCGTCATCACGCACAGCGAGGCGCGGGGATCCCGTGCCAGGTTTTTGGTCTTGATCGCGGTCTCGCGGGTGCTGATCAGGACCTGGCCGCCCCCGGCGACGCCGACCGTCACCGGCGAAAGCTGCGGGCGGCCATCGGACCGGCTCGTCGCGAGCACGGCCCGATGGTGGACGCGCATGAACTCCCTGGCACGCTCGAGTTGCATGCCTGCTGATCAGGCGCTGTTGAGCCGGATGCGCCGCTGTACTTCGTACTCGTGCACGATCGCGGCGGCGTAGGCGTGCGTCAGGCCGTGCTCATCGGCCAGCCAGGTCGCCCGCTCGGTGTGCCGCATGAATGATGGTCCCGATTCCAGCCGGTGGAACCACTCTCTGAGATCGCTGCCGGTGACCCGCGGGATACGGGCTATCAGGTTCTTGTGCATCTCCGGAGAGTGGATCAGGGACAAGGGACACCTCCAGGCCAAGACGAGTCTCTTGAGTCGAGCCTGCACCACCCGGCGCCTCCTGGCAAGACCTGAACGTGACGCATCCGTTATCCAACCAGGGTCTTAACGCAAGCGCGTCAGGCAAGCCCGGCATGCCGGGTGGCGCCGTCCCGCGCCGGCCGCCTGGCCGTCGTCCTGGCGGGTCGTGATCAGGGCGGGGCCGGCCGCTCCGCCGGTCCGGCAGCGGGGGCGACGGGATCAGGAAAGCCGCTCGAAGATCATCGCCATGCCCTGGCCGCCGCCGACGCACATCGTCTCGAGGCCGAACGCCTTGTCGTGGAACTGCAGGCTGTTGAGCAGGGTCGAGGTGATCCTGGCGCCGGTCATCCCGAACGGGTGCCCGACCGCGATCGCGCCGCCGTTGACGTTCAGCTTCGCGATGTCGATGCCGAGGTCACGGTAGGACGGGATGACCTGCGCCGCGAACGCGATGGTCATGCCCGCCCTGGCCAGCGCCTGGCGGGAGGCCTCGACCGGGCCGAGGCCCATGATCTCCGGCGAGAGCGCGGCGACGCCGGTGGAGACGATCCGAGCCAGCGGCGTGATTCCGAGCTCGGAGGCCTTGCGGTCGCTCATCACCACGACCGCGGCCGCGCCGTCGTTGAGCGGGCAGCAGTTGCCCGCGGTCACCGTGCCGTCGGGCCGGAACACGGGCTGCAGCGTGGCCACCTTCTCCAGCGTGGTCCCGGCGCGCGGCCCGTCGTCGGCGGAGATCACCGTGCCGTCCGGCAGCGTCGCCGGGGTGATGTCGCGCTGCCAGAAGCCGTCGGCGATCGCCTTCTCGGCGAGGTTCTGCGACCGGACCCCGAACTCGTCCTGTTCGGCGCGGGTGATGCCGCGCAGCTGAGCGACGTTCTCCGCGGTCTGCCCCATCGCGATGTAGATGTCGGGGATCTGGCCGTCCTCGCGCGGGTCATGCCAGACCTCGGCGCCGCCGGCCGCCCGCGCGGCGCCGCGCGCCTCGGCCTGCGCGAACACCTGATTCTTGGTGTCGGCCGCGCCGTCACTGCTGCCCTTTCCCAGCCTGCTGACGCACTCGACGCCGGCCGAGAGGAAGACGTCGCCCTCGCCGGACTTGATCGCGTGGTAGGCCATCCTGGTCGTCTGCAGGGAGGACGAGCAGTACCTGGTGATCGTGGCGCCGGGCAGGAAGTCGTAGCCGAGCATCACGGCCACCACCCGGGCCATGTTGTAGCCCTGCTCGCCGCCTGGCAGCCCGCAGCCGAGTATCAGGTCCTCGATGTCGGCCGGGTCGAGCTGCGGCACCTTGGCCAGGGCCGCCTTGATCATAGCCGCGACCAGGTCATCCGGGCGGATGCTGGTCATGGTCCCCTTGAAGGCCCGCCCGATCGGCGAGCGCGCGGTCGCGACGATGACTGCCTCTGGCATGGCTGCTCCCTGACGGAACCGGGATCTTTAAGTCTTTACCGCACAGTAGCTTACGGTCGGCGTGCCGTCAGGCCCAGGCCTGTCCGCCAGCGGGCGGTTGAGTCAGCCCGCGGGCCGCGGCCGGATCAGGCCGGCCCGGCCGGCCGCGGGCAGCGATCCGAGCAGCGACCGGGCATTCCAGCGGGCCGCGCCGGCCAGGTCCCTGGCGTGCTCGCGCGGGCTGTAGTCGAGGCCGGCGCGGGCCTGGGCGAGGTCGAGGTCGTTGCCGCACCGGGCGAGCAGGACGGAGAAGTCCCTGCGCACCGGCTCGTGCAGGTCGTAGCCGAAGGAGCGGTGCACGCGGGCGAACACCGGCTTGTACATCCTGGCCCGCTCGTGCAGGCCGCAGGCATGCGACATCGGGTTCTTCGGCCGCTGCCTGATGTAGTCGGGCAGGATGTCGGCGAAGGCCCGGCGGAGAATCCACTTCTCCGTGCCGTCCCTTACCTTCAGCGCCATCGGCAGCCGCATCGCGACAGCGACGACCGCGGGATCGAGGAACGGCACCCTGGCCTCGACGCCGCTGGCCATGCTGGTCCGGTCCACCCGCTGAAGCTCGGTCCGGTGCAAGTTGGCGAGCTTGTGCCGGAACAGCCGCCTGACCTGCTCCTGGCCGACCTGGCCGTACATCGCGTAGCCGCCGAACAGCTCGTCAGAGCCGTCTCCGGTGAGCACGACCTTGATCCCCAGGCTCGCGATGCGCCGGAACAGCGGCACCGAGACGACGGCGTTGATGATGTCGCCGTACTCGGTGAGCTCGGATACCCTGATCGCCTCCTTGATCTCGGCGAGCCGGATCTCGCGCGGGGAGATCTCGATCACCTCGTGCCGGACGCCGAGCTCGGCGGTGAGCCTGCGGGCGTAGGCGAGGTCCTCGCTCCCTGGCGCGCCGACCGTGAACGCCACGCAGTCCGGGTGCACGGCGTGGGTATGCAGCAGCGTCAGCGAGCTGTCAAGGCCGCCGGACAGGATCACGCCGACCGTAAGGCCGGTATCGACCCGGACCGCGATGCTGTCCAGCAGCGCCTTCCTGACCAGTGCCGCTGCCTCGGCGGCGTCGGTCAGCGGCGCGGCGTCACCGGCCGCGAGCAGCAGGTCGCAGTACGGCTCCAGGGCAGGCTTGCCGCCGGGGCTGGCCCAGCCGTGCCAGCCAGCCGGCACCGCCGAGACCGGAGCACCGACCGGCACGAGCGCCTTGACCTCGGACGCGACATGCAGGCAGCCCGCGCGAGCCGACCAGTACAGCGGCTTGACGCCGAGCGGATCGCGGGCCAGGTACGTGCGGCCGGATGACCGCTCGGTGACCGCGAACGCGAACTCGCCGCGCAGCCGCCGCACGGCGCCGGGGCCCCACTGGCCGAAGGCCTCGATGACGACCTCGGTGTCGCTCTCGCTGCGGAACCGCCGGCCAAGCCGCAGCAGTTCCTCGCGCAGTTCGCGATGGTTGAAGATCTCGCCGTTGTAGCAGAGCAGCCAGCGCTGGTCGGCCGAGACCCAGGGCTGGCCCGCCCGCTCAGCGTCGACGATGCGCAGCCGCTGCGTTCCGGCGAGCAGCCCGTCGCCGAGGCTCACCTCCTCGGTGTCGCCGCGCGGCCGCAGCGCGTCGAGCATCTGGCGGAACACTGCCGTGCTCGCGCCATCCCCGGCGACCAGGGCTATCCCGCACACAGCCGGTCAGCTGCCAGGACGGGGCGCGGGAATCGGGGGCGGGCCGTCGGCCGCCTCGGGACGCAGGCACACGTGCCAGGCCTGGCCCTCGTCGATGACGTTGACCTGGTCGGCGCGCTGCCGGTCGAGCAGCAGCCCGCGCAGGATGCGGTGCGCGTGGAACCGGCGATACCACTTCATCTCGATGTCGGCGGCGTAGCCGACGCAGTGCGCGCTCGGCAGCAGCGCGATATAACCGAGCGACTTCAGGTGCCGTTGGTGCTCGACGCTCCTCGCCACGCTGGTGACCCACAGCGGTGGCGTGCCGTCCGGTGTGATCCCGGCGAACTCCCAGGCAAGCTCGTTCAGCCAGGCCACGGCCTGCGGCTTCGCCCTGGGCAGCCAGAGCCCCGCGGTCTTCGGCGAGCGCCCGGGCAGCGCCCGGCGTTCGGCCGAGCGCGCCGCCCTGGCCACGAGCGTCACGGCCTGTTGGCGGTATCTGAAGGCAAGCTGCCCGGCCTCGTCGAGGCGGTCGAGGTCGACAAGGTCCGCGGCGTCGCGGACGTCGGAGTCCTCCTGGTAGCTGGGCGCGCGTCCCCACCAGACCGCGTCGATCTGGGCGAGCAGCGAGATCCGCACCAGCGAGGCGAGCGTGCCCGTCGAGTTGCGCGGGCTCGGCTCGAAGTTCCTGACCTCGAAGAGCAGCTTGGCGACCGTCGCATCCCAGCCATCGGGCGTGGCGTCGAGCACGGCGGCGAACTCGTCTTCCCCGAGCCGCCGGCTCAGGATGTGCTCGGCGCACCTGGCATCGGCCGACGTGCAGTGCCCGATCTCGGTGACGAGGTCGCGGACCGCCGCGCGGAAGGATCCCAGACGGGGCAGGCAAGGGGCGAACTGCTCGATCGGCGCGCGGCTCAGCCGCCTGTCGTGGTCGGCCAGCAGCAAGGTCACGAGGTCCTCCCTCGGCTCAGATGCCATCGTGATGCCCAGCGCACAGAGTGTAACAACGTGACTGCGAACGGTAGCGCTCTTTTGATCTTCGTCCCCAGTGGTCCACTTACGGCCCGTGACTTGTGCGTGTCCTAGGCTGGGAACCGCCGGAGAACAGGGTGGTTCAGCCATGCAGGTGCACGAGTCGCTGATCGATCTGATCGGGAACACCCCGATGGTCAGGCTGCGCAAGGTGACCAGGCATCTCAGCAGCGGGCACGGCCGCGGGCACGGCCGCGGCGACGCGCCCGCCGTGCTGGCCAAGGTCGAGTACATGAGCCCCGGCGGGTCGGTCAAGGACCGGATCGCGCTGCGGATGGTGGAGGCGGCCGAGGCCTCTGGCGCGCTGCGGCCCGGCGGCACGATCATCGAGCCCACATCGGGGAACACCGGCGTCGGGCTGGCCATCGTGGCGGTCGAGAAGGGCTACAAGTGCGTGTTCGTCTGCCCGGACAAGGTCGCGGCGGACAAGGTCAGCGTGCTGCGCGCCTACGGCGCCGAGGTGGTGGTCTGCCCGACCACGGTCTCGCCCGACTCGCCGGACTCCTACTACAGTGTCTCGGACCGGCTGGCCAAACAGACTCCGGGCGGCTGGAAGCCGAACCAGTACGCCAACCCGGCCAATCCGCAGTCGCACTACCTGACTACCGGACCCGAGATCTGGGAGCAGACCGAAGGCCAGGTGACCCACTTCGTGGCCGGGATCGGCACAGGCGGGACGATCTCGGGCACCGGCAGGTATCTCAAGGAGATCTCCGGCGGCCGGGTCAAGGTGATCGGAGCCGACCCGGAGGGGTCTGTGTACTCGGGCGGGACCGGCCGGCCGTACCTGGTCGAGGGCGTGGGCGAGGACTTCTGGCCGGAGACCTACGACAAGGGAATCTGCGACCAGATCGTCGCGGTCAGCGACGCCGACTCGTTCCTGATGACCAGGCGCCTGGCCGCTGAGGAAGCGCTGCTCGTCGGCGGGTCGTGCGGGATGGCGGTGGTCGCCGCGCTCCGGGTCGCTGAGCGCGCCGCGCCGCAGGACGTGATCGTGGTGCTGCTGCCCGACGGCGGGCGCGGCTACCTGTCCAAGATCTTCAACGACGACTGGATGGCCGACTACGGCTTCCTCACCTCGGAGACCGCCGAGCCGAGGATCGCCGACGTGCTCGAGCGCAAGCGCGGGCAGTTGCCGCTGTTCGTGCACGCGCACCCGGGCGAGACGGTCCGGGGCGTGATCGAGACGCTGCGCGAGTACGACGTCTCGCAGCTTCCGGTGCTGAAGGAGGAGCCGCCGGTCATGGCGGCGGAGGTGATCGGGTCGATCACCGAGCGGGAGCTGCTCGACGCGCTGGTCACCGGGCGGGCGACGCCAGGCGAGCCGGTCTCCGCCCACATGTCGGCGCCGCTGCCGATGATCGGTTCTGGCGAACCTATCAGCGCCGCGATCGCCGCGCTCGAGAAGGCAGGTGCCGCGGTGGTTCTCGTTGATGGAAAGCCGGCGGGCATGATCACCAGGCAGGATGTGCTCATGTACCTGGCCGGCTAGCGACGCCGGCCGGACAGCACGGGAGGGGACAGCAGGCATGGCGCAGATCGAGCAGGGCGACGGTTTCGAGACCCTGGCCATCCACGCGGGGCAGGAACCCGACCCGCTGACCGGCGCCGTCGTCCCGCCGATCTACCAGGTCTCGACGTACAAGCAGGACGGCGTCGGCGGGCTGCGCGGCGGCGCCTTGAGCGGGATCGGCTCGAGTGCTGGGCGCTGGGTCGAGGGCTACGAGTACTCCAGGACCGCCAACCCGACCAGGGGCGCGCTCGAGGAGTGCCTGGCCGCGCTGGAGGGCGGCGCGCGGGCGCTGGCGTTCGCGTCGGGGATGGCCGCCGAGGACTGCCTGATCCGCACGGTCTGCCGGCCTGGCGACCACGTGCTGATCCCCCATGACGCCTACGGCGGCACGTACCGGCTGTTCGACAAGGTGCTGGCCGGCTGGGGGGTGACCTACCATCCGGTGCCGGTCTCCGACGCCGAGGCGGTCCGCGCCGCGGCGGCCGCGCACGCCCCGACGCTGATCTGGATCGAGACGCCGACCAACCCGCTGCTGTCGATCGCGGATATCGGCGCGCTCGCGCAGCTCGCGCACTCGGCCGGCGCCCTGCTCGCGGTGGACAACACGTTCGCCTCGCCGTACCTGCAGCAGCCGATCGCACTCGGGGCCGATGCCGTGATCCACTCGACCACCAAGTACCTGGGCGGCCACTCCGACGTGGTCGGCGGCGCGCTCGTGACCGGCGATCCCGACCTGGCCGCGCGGCTGGCCTTTACGCAGAACGCCGTCGGCTCGGCCGGCGCGCCGTTCGACGCGTGGCTGACCCTGCGCGGGGTCAAGACCCTCGGCGTGCGCATGGACCGGCATTGCGAGAACGGCTCGCAGGTGGCGGTCATGCTCGCCAACCACTCTCGCGTCGCGCGGGTCTACTACCCCGGGCTGCCCGATCATCCTGGCCACGAGGTGGCGGCCAAGCAGATGCGGGGCTTCGGCGGGATGGTCTCGTTCCGGCACGCGGGCGGCGAGGCGGCGGCGGTCGAGATGTGCGGGCGGACCCGGTTGTTCACCCTGGGCGAGTCCCTCGGCGGGGTGGAGTCGCTGATCGAGCACCCGGCGCGGATGACCCACGCCTCTGCGGCCGGGTCGCCGCTTCAGGTGCCGTCCGACCTGGTCAGGCTCTCGGTCGGGATCGAGAACATCGACGACCTGATCGAGGACCTCCGCGCCGCTCTCGGCTAGCGACCCTGGCAAGCTGTCTGACAAATCATCTGCGCGCATAATGTGAATTTGCCTGCGTCTTCTATGGTCAACTTCAGCCAGCCGACGTGACGCTGCTGTACGAGGGAGACTAGGCCCACCCGCACAACGCGTGCGCCGTGCTCGACGCCATGTACCCGTAGGCCCGTGTGCCCGTGGGGTGGCACATTCATCGACGGGAAGGCCGCGGAGGGGCTGCGGCGGAGTCAGCGTGCCTGCCCGGGGAGCGGCCGAGGCCGCATTAACTGGCGGGGGGCGATGGTGGCATCGGAGCCCATGGCCCGGCGGGCGGCCTGCTGTTCGTGCCTGACCACGTGCATGACCGCGTTGATCAGGGCCAGGTGGGTGAACGCCTGCGGGAAGTTGCCGAGGTGACGCCCGGACCGCGGGTCGATCTGCTCGCCGTAGAGCAGGAGCGGGCTGGCGTAGGACAGGACCTTCTCGCACAGGTCGCGGGCACGCTGGTGTTCGCCGACCTCGGCCAGCGCGGAGACCAGCCAGAACGAGCAGATCGTGAACGTGCCTTCCACCCCGCTGAGCCCGTCGTCGGTCTCTTCGACGTGGTATCGGGAGATGAGCCCGTCGTTCGACAGCTCGTCGGCGATGGCCAGCACGGTGTCGCGGATCCGCTTGTCGTCCGCCGGCAGGAACCTGACCAGCGGCATCAGCAGCAGCGAGGCGTCCAGCGCGGTGGTGTCGTAGTGCTGGCAGAACACGCCGCGGTCGTCTAGGGCGTTGGCGCAGATGTCGGCATGGATTTCGTCGGCGGACTGCTGCCAGGCCCGCGCGGACTCCTGGTCGTCCCTGATCCTGGCCAGCCGGGCGCCGCGATCGGCCGCGACCCAGCACATCAGCTTCGACGAGGTGAAGTGCTTCGGCTCGCCGCGGATCTCCCACATCCCGCGATCGGGCTCGCGCCAGTGTGCGCGCGCGCGCTCGACCTGCTGCCGGGCCATCCGCCAGACCCGGTCGTCCAGCCAGTCCCGTGACTTGGTGTGCAGGTAGAGCGAGTCCAGCACGGTGCCCCAGACGTCGTTCTGGTGCTGCGAGTACGCGCCGTTGCCGATCCTGACTGGCCTGGCACCCTGGTATCCGTGCAGGTGGTCGAGCACGTGCTCGTCCAGGTCCCGCGAGCCGTCGATCCGGTAGACGATCTGCAGATCCTCGTGATCGCGTTCGATCACGTCGGCAATGAACGCGAAGTAGTCGTTGGCCTCCCACTCGAAGCCGAGCGTGAACAGGCCCCACAGCGCGAATGTGGCATCGCGGATCCAGCTGTAGCGGTAGTCCCAGTTCCGTTCGCCGCCCGGCGTCTCGGGCAGCGACGTCGTGGGGGCGGCCGCGATGGCTCCGGTCGGGGCGTACGCGAGCCCCTTCAGCGTGAGCGCGCTGCGGGTCAGGTGCGCGCGCCAGCGATGGTCGGGCAGGCGGCCGCGGGCCAGCCAGTGCCGCCAGTGGTGCGCGGTCCACAGCAGTCGGCCGTGCGCGTCCGCGTAGTCCATCGGCGGCGGGCAGCGGCCCCACGACAGCGCGCAGAACCGGGTGTCGCCCTCCTTGAGCAGGGTGCGTGCCTGAGCGCTCGGTCCCTCGATCCCGATCCTGACGTCGGAGGTCAGGGTGAGCGTCAGATCCGACCCCTCGGGCTGGACGCTCACCTGGTGGAAGCCGTGCTCGGTGTGGTTCCAGTGCTCGCGGTGGCGCCCGTAGTCGAACGCCGGCTCGCAGTCCATGACCAGCTGGACGGCGCCGTTGGTGCAGCGGACTGTGCGCAGCAGGATGCTCTCCGCGTCGTAGTCGGTGGGCGGCCTGCGGTGCGTGTGGCGCTGGGGGTGATCGTGCCGCCACGGGCCCATCACCAGGCAGTCGCGGACGATCAGCCAGCCCTCGCCGCAGTCCCAGACCGTCTCGAGCACCATGGTGCCGGCCAGGTAGCGGCGATCGGCGGGGACGGACATGTCGGCCGGGCCGAACCGGAACCAGCCCGCGTCCCTGTCCAGCAGCGAGCCGAACACGCTCGGGCCATCCATCCGGGGCAGGCACATCCACTCGACCGAGCCGCCCGGCGCGATCAGTGCCGTGACCTCGCAGTCGGACAGGAACCCGTAGTCGGCGATCGGCGGGTACGGTGAGAACTCGTCGAACTCCGGCTGGCTTGCGTGCGTCATTGTCACCTGCCCTCATGTTCAGGCCGGCCCAGGCATCCCGACCGTCGGAGTCCGGCTGATGGCGTCAGTTGCCCGCTTAGCCGGGTCCTACCCGGTTCGAGCGGGTCCGACCCCTGCGCCCGCCCGCCCGATCGGCCCCGGCCGTCCGCCCGATCGGCCCCGGCCGTCCGCCCGATCGGCTTAGCTGTTCCAGGCCATCAGCACGAGGATGACCAGCCAGATCAGGCTGACCACGCCGCCCATCATGGCGATCCGGCCACGCTCCACGCTGGCCAGGTGCGCCGGCAGGGCACGGGCGGGGTCGCCGGCCTTGGCGGGGTCGCCGGCCCTGGCGGGGTCGCCGGCCCTGGCGGGGTCGCCGGCCTTGGCGGGTTCGCTGGCCTTGGCGGGCTGCGGCGGCACCGCGCCGTCCGCCTGAGCGGTGCCGGCGGTTGCCGCGGACTCGGCGGTTGCCGTGGTATCGGCGGTTGCAGCGGCGCCGGCGGTCGCCTGGGCGCCTGGTTCCTGGTCGGCCAGGGGAGCGCTCGCCTGATCGCTCACCATGCCGGCCTGGGCGGCGGTGGCCGTGCCCGCCTCGAGCGCCTTGATCGCGTGCCGCTGGTCCCGGTAGATAAGGCCGAGCAGCAGGATCGCGACGATGAACAGGGTCGCGGAGATGATGATCCACGGCTTGCCGGCCTTGCCGATCATCGACGCCAGCGCCATGCCGGCGATCAGCACGCCGAGCGAGGCGATCGCGAACACGAAGGTCATCCTGGTCAGGTAGCGCAGGATCCTGATGTCCCGATGCCTGATATAGCGCGGCGTCGACATGATGGCCAGCGTGACCGGGCCGATCGTGAAGACGACAAAAGCCACGTGCAGCCACAGGACCAGGTGCTGGGAAAAGGACATGAAAGGAGTCTAGAACCAGGCCGAGGCGATTCCGCGCCGCATCGGCGGCTGGGTCTGGTTGATGCCGGGCCACGCGTCTCGGCCCACCCCGGCATTCCGGATGCCGTGCGCTTGCCGTGGGGCCGGCCGGCCGGGCGACTGGCCGGCCGGGCCTTGCGGGCAGCGGGGAAGCTGTCAGGCCGGCGAGGTCAGCGCGCCGACCGCTTGTTCATGAACCAGGCGCCTGCCAGAGCCGCGATGCCGACTACCACGCCAGCGGCGCCGCGGTAGACGTGGTTGCCGCTGCCCTTCACGTGACTGCCGGCGTCAAGGAAGCTCGGCGCCGCACCGGCGAACCACAAGATGCCGACTATGAGGGCGACTGCCCCGACGACAGCCAGGGTGATGATGAGCGGCCGCTTCGTGCCGGCGCCGCCGGAAACAGAGTCAGAACTCACTTCTTCCTCCTCGGAAAGATGGGATTCTCCGCGGATCCGCGATCGGCCGCGGAGACCGGACTCTCCAGTCGCCGACGGCGGCCCGCCCGGCGAGGGAGATGATTACGTGCGGCAAGGTACTACTAGTGGGCGGAGACAATGGGCTACTTCAGGAAAGCGCCCGATGTCGACTTGTTTCGACCGATCCCAGACCGGCCAGCGCGTTTCCGGGCGGTTCTGAACTCGGGCCGAGAGCCCGGGAGCGCCGAAGCCGGCGGAGGCGCTACCTGCTCCGCTCCCTACGGGAGCGCAGGAAGTCGCTGACCACGTACTCGCCCAGGCTGTCCGGCAGCGCTCGCAGCACCCGGCCGCCGTTCCGCCTGGCCACCTCGTCGACGAAGTTGGTCAGCCGCTCGTCGTCGGCGAGCATGAAGATGTTCAGCGTCGCGCGCCGCCTGGTCATCTTGTCCACCTCGGCCATGGTCAGCTCGAGCGTCTCTGGCGACGGGGGCCAGTCGAACCAGGAACTGCCGTCCCTGCGCAGGTGCGCCGTCGGCTCGCCGTCGGTGATGATCAGCACGACCGGGTTGTGCTCGGGGCGCCGGTCGAGGAAGCGTCCGGCGAGTACCAGCGCGTGATGCAGGTTCGTGCCCTGCACCATGTCCCAGCCCAGCCCGGCCAGGTCGGACTCCCTGAGTTCCCTCGCGTAGTTGGAGAACCCGATCACCTGCAGCGAGTCTTGCGGGAACCTCGTCCTGACCAGCGAGTACAGTGCCAGCGCGGTCTGCTTCGCCGCGCTCCACGTGCCCCGCAGCGCCATCGAGTAGGACAGGTCAACCAGCAGGCAGATGGCGGCCGAGGCGCGCCGTTCGGTCTCGCCGATCTCGAAGTCGCCGACCGAGAGCCTGACCGCGGTCCGCGCGCCCCCGCCAGCCGCGCCCCCGCCAGCCCCGCTTCCGCCGCTATCGCTCGCCAGGCCGGGTACGCCGCCGCGCAGCAGCGCGTTGCGTACCGTTGTCGCCGTGTCGATGGACTGCTCGTCGCCGAACCGCCACGGCCGGGTCGAGCCGGTGAGCTCGCCGGCCTGGCCGACGTCGTGCTGGTCGTGGTCGCCGTACCCGCCCTCGGCCAGCTTGGCGAACACCTTGCGCAGCGCCGTGTCGCCCAGCCGCCGAACCGCCTTCGGGGTGAGCTCGGCCCTGCCCTCGTTGCTGACCAGGTAGCCCTGCCGCTGCAGTTCGCGCTCGATCTGCTTGAGCGCCTCCATGTCGTCGACGGCCTGGCGGCCGAGCGCGCGCCGCACCGCCTCCTCGTCGATGTCGTCCAGCCGGGCTCCCGGGTAGTCCTGGCGCATCGCGTCCTCGAGCTCGGCCAGATCGGCGAGCTCGGCCAGCGCGGTCGTGGCATCTCCGAGCCCGAGCGGGTCGTGGCCGGTCATCCGCTCGCGGCCCTGGCCGTCCCAGTCGATATCGGGGCGGCGGGCGCGCAGCGCGTCGGCCAGCCTGGCCATCTCCTGCGCCAGCCCGGCATCCTCCATGGCCTGCGCCATCAGCCCCGACAGCTCGTCCCGCTGCTCGTCGGTGAGGGAGTTGAGCAGCCGCTGAGCCGCCGCCATCCGGCGGACCAGGGAGTCGACGAGCTGCCCGAGGTTCTCCGGCGACTCGGGGAAGAAGTCGCCATACTGCGCCATGAAGTCGTCGAAGTCCTGCTGGGTGTGCTCGCCCCGGGCGTCGGCCTCGATCATGTCGGTGAGCGCGGCCATCATCTCCTTGACCCGCTGCATGCCCTCGGTGCCGGACCGCGACATCTGGTCCTTGATGCCGCGGAACTGGCTGTCCAGCACCTCGCGCCTGAGCAGCTCCTTGAGCTCGGTGAACGTCTGCGCGGCAGCCTGGCTGCGCCACTGGTAGTCGGACAGTTGCCTGATCGCGCCGGCAGTGTCGGACGGCAACGCGTCGAGTTCCGCCTCGCGCATCCTGGCGTCGTCGCTCGGGTCGGGGAACAGCTCGGCCCGCTCCTGCCCGATCGCGGTATCGAGCAGCGCCCTGGCCTGCTCGAGTATGCCGTCGAGCCGTCCGCTCCTGCGCAGCTCCCGCCGGCGGTCGCGAACCCGCCTGAGCAGGTCGTCCAGGCCGCGATGGTCGGTCATCCCGCGGCGCAGCAGGTCACGCAGCGCGCTCGGCACATCGTCGCCGTTCAGCACGGACTCGCCGAGCGCGTCGACCGCGCCGCGGACGTCGTAGGGCGGCTCGAGCGGGTCGGGCCCGCCGTGGTAAGGGCCGTACCGGTAGCCGGTCACCTGCTGCTACCCTCCCGTTCAGCCACGGTAGATGGCGCCGCCGTCCACCGTGTCCTTCGACAGCCTGCGCATCAGGTACAGGCCCTCGAGCGCGAACTCGAGCGCGGCCGCCGCCTGGCCGAAGGACTCACCACCATCACCGTCCAGCCGTTCCATGATCCTGGCCAGTCCCGGCACCTCGCCGATTCTGCGCAGCAGCTCGGCGGCGGGCAAAAGATCAGAGGCTTCAACGCTACCGCCCTCGGCGAACCTGGCCACCAGCCCGGACATGTCGGCGTTACCCAGATGGGCGCGGAACGTGTCGGCGGTCGCGCGGCGGAGCAGGTGCTCGAGCACCTCGGCCTCCCTGCCCTCCTCGCTGACCTCGAACTCGATCTTGCCGCGCAGGGTGCTGGCGACGGCAGGCAGGTCGCAGATCCTGGCGACCGGCTGGTCTTCGCCGCTGATCGCGGCGCGCCTGACCGCCGCCGCGACCACGGCCTCGGCCGCCGCGATCGCGAACCTGGCCGAGACGCCGGAGCGCGCGTCCACCGCGGGCGAGGCCCGCACCAGCCTGGTGAACCTGGCGATCACCTCGGTCAGGTGCCTCGGCAGCACGGCGTCGGGGTTCTGGCCGCCCCACGCGATCTCGGCCTCCTGGCGGACCACGGCGAGTTCGTCGTCGAGTGACAGGGGGTAGTGGGTGCGGATCTCGGCGCCGAACCGGTCCTTGAGCGGGGTGATGATCCGGCCCCTGTTCGTGTAGTCCTCTGGGTTCGCGCTGGCCACGAGCACGAGGTCGAGCGGCAGCCTCAGCGCGTACCCGCGGACCGCGATGTCGCGCTCCTCGAGCACGTTGAGCAGCGAGACCTGGATCCGCTCGGCCAGGTCGGGCAGCTCGTTCAGGCTGAAGACGCCGCGGTTGGTGCGCGGCACCAGGCCGTAGTGGATGGTCTCGGGGTCGCCGAGCGTCCGGCCCTCGGCGACCTTCACCGGGTCGATGTCACCGATAAGGTCGCCCACGCTGGTGTCCGGGGTGGCCAGCTTCTCGCCGTACCGTTGGTCGCGGCCGTGCCAGCTCACCGGCAGCTCGTCCCCGAGTTCGGCGGCGAGTCGCCTGCACCTGACGCAGACAGGAACGTACGGATGGTCGTTGATCTCGCACGCTGTGATTACCGGCGACCACTCGTCGAGCAGGCCGGTCAGGGTGCGGATCAGCCGGGTCTTGCCCTGGCCGCGCTCGCCGAGCAGGATGACGTCGTGCCCGGCGATCAGGGCGCGCTCCAGGTGGGGCCGCACCGTCTCGTCGAAGCCGAGTATCCCGGGAAACGGGTCCTCGCCTGCCCGCAACCTCGCGAGCAGGTTCTGCCGCACCTCGTCCTTGACGCTCCTGAACTGGTGGCCGCTTGCGCGGAGTTCGCCGAGGGTCTTGACTGCTGGGGCGGCTGCGATGGCAGTGGTTGATGATGACTGGCTGTGTGGCTGCACCATTCGACACTATGTCCCGCGTGGCGCAGTCCGCATCTGGGGAGGCGCAAAAATGGTAGAAGGCGCAGAAAGCGGACCACCCGGGCCAGTCCTCGTCGTCGACATCGGCGGCACGAAGATGGCAGCAGGGGTGGCCGAGCCCGGCGGCCGGCTGATCACCTGGACCCAGCTGCCGACCGCGCGCGACGTCGACGCCGAGCACCTGTGGCGCAACCTGGAGGACCTGCTGCTCCAGGTGCTGGAAGTGGCGAAGGTCGCCGACCCGGCCGAGTTGTCCGGCATCGGGTGCGGCTGCGGTGGCCCGATGGAGTGGCCCGCCGGGCTGGTGTCCCCGCTGAACATCCCGGCCTGGCGGGAGTTCCCGCTCAAGGACCGGCTGGCTGCCAGGTTCGGCAGCGGCGGAGGCCCGGTCCGAGTACACAACGACGCGGTCTGCGTGGCCGCGGGCGAGCACTGGCGCGGCGCCGGGCGGGGCTGGCGGAACGTGCTCGGCATGGTCGTCTCGACCGGCGTGGGCGGCGGGCTCATCCTGAACGACCGGCTGATCGACGGGGCGTCGGGCAACGCCGGCCACATCGGCCATGTGGTCGTCTACCCGGACGGCCCGGCCTGCGCGTGCGGCGGCCGCGGGTGCCTCGAGGCGGTCGCACGCGGCCCGGCGCTCGCGGCCTGGGCGCAGGACCAGGGCTGGCGTCCCGACCAGCCCGGGATGACGGCGAAGGACCTGGCCGCCGACGCGGCGCTGGGCCACGCGGTGGCGACGGCGGCGTTGCACCGGGCAGGTCGGGCGCTCGGCATCGCGATCGCGTCCGCGACCTGCCTGTGCGACCTGGACGTCGTCGCCATCGGCGGCGGCCTGTCCCAGGCCGGATCGCTGCTGTTCGGGCCGCTCCAGGAGGCGCTCGCCGTGCACGCCAGGCTCGACTTCGCCCGCCAGGTGCGCGTCGTGCCCGCCGCGCTCGGCCAGAACGCCGGCCTGGTCGGCGCCGCCGCCCTGATCTCGGCCGGTGAGCGCTACTGGACCGTCGGTAGCTGAGGCGGCGTCCTGACCACGAGGCTCCCGGCCGCCTTGTCGTGCAGGGCCCGCCGGCGCCGGTCGGCCGTCAGCCAGAGGTTGTCGACGAGGAAGAACAGCGGCACGACCTCGCCGCCCAGGACGAAGACCAGCGCCCGCAGGAACGACCTGCGCAGGCCGAGGCGGGACCGGTCGGTGGCGCCGACCACCCAGGTGCCGAGCGCCCGCTTGCCGATGGTGGTGCCCCAGTACCCGGTGAGCAGCCAGTAGTAGACGATCGCCAGGATGATCGTCGCGACGAGCACGATCAGGTACGGCCCGGTCGTGTGGCTGAAGACGCGCCCGTAGGCGCCGTGTGCCGCCGGGGCGTGGTTCGCTTGCGCATCGGCCGCGTTGCTCATCCGGTTGGCGAACGAGGCGAGCAGCCGTCCCCACAGCGCGCCGGTGACGAGAGTCAGGACTATGGCGTCGATGAAGAAGGCGAGTAGCCTGCGCCACCACTGGGCCAGCGCGGGATCGGGACCATAGCCCCGCGCCGCGCGGCCGGCCGGAGCGTGGGCGTCCGGGGGCGCCTGGGCGTCCGGGCGCGCCTGGGCGGCTCGCGTCGCCTCGGCGACCGGCGGAACTTCGGGAGCCCGCGGGGCGGGCGGAGCCACTGGAATCTGCCGGCCACGGAGGGCCTCGCCCGGCGCAGGCACACGTGTCACACGCTCATCATGCCCTGCTAGCGATGGCTACGATCAGTAGTTAAATGATTGCACTAAGTAACTTCAAGGAATCGCTCCAGAGCCGGCTGATGTCCGAGAACATCGATGGCCACCCATACGCCTGCGGCGGCGCCGTAGGAACATCGATGTGGCACCGATGCTGCTGTGGCACTGGCTCCAGCAACATCGATGTGGCACCGTTGTTCGCCGGCGACCATCGCTGCCACATCGATGTTGGTGCCGGTGGCGCTGTGGCAACATCGATGTCGCAGCGATGTCGCTGCAGGCCTGAGCCGGGCGATGGGGCGGGGCGGGCACGGGTACTGGGGCTGGCGCTGGGGGAGAGCGGCGGTCAGAGGTTGCCGCGGCGGGCCTGCTCGCGCTCGATGGCCTCGAACAGGGCCTTGAAGTTGCCCTTGCCGAACCCCTGCGAGCCGTGCCGCTCGATCAGCTCGAAGAACACCGTCGGCCGGTCCTGCACCGGCCTGGTGAAGATCTGCAGCAGGTAGCCGTCCTCGTCGCGGTCGGCGAGTATCCGCAGGTCGCGAAGGACGTCGACGGGCACCCTGGTATCGCCGGCCCACTCGCCCAGCGTGTCGTAGTAGCTGTCAGGGGTCGGCAGGAAGGTCACCCCGGCCCGCTGCATGTGCCTGACCGCCGTCACGATGTCGTCGGTGGTCAGCGCGATGTGCTGGACCCCGGGGCCTCCGTAGAACTCCAGGTACTCGTCGATCTGGGACTTCTTCTTGCCGATCGCCGGCTCGTTGATCGGGAACTTGACCTTGCGGGTGCCGTCCGCGACGACCTTGCTCATCAGGGCCGAGTACTCGGTCGTGATGTCGTCGCCGACGAACTCCTTCATGTTGGTGAAGCCCATCACCCGGTGGTAGAAGCCGACCCACTTGTCCATACTGCCGAGCTCGACGTTCCCGACGCAGTGGTCGACCGCGGTGAAGAACGGCATCGCCGGCGGGGCCGTGACCGGGTCCGCGGCGACATAGCCGGGCAGGTAGGGGCCGGCGTAGCCGGAGCGCTCGACCAGCGTGTGCCTGGTGTCGCCGTAGGTCGCGATCGACGCGAGCGTGACCGCGCCGTGGGCGTCCTCCTCGACGTGCGGCTCGTCTACCGGCCTCGCGCCGTGCGCGACGGCGTGGCTGAACGCCTCGCGCGCCGAGGGCACCCCGATGGCCAGGTCGATCACGCCGTCGCCGTGGGCCGCGACGTGCGCGGCCAGGTCGGTCCCCGCCCTGACCGGGCCGCGGAGCACGAACCGCGCTGTTCCGGACTCCAGCACGTAGTCGGCCTCGTCCCGGCAGCCGGTCTCCGGGCCGCGGTAGGCCACGCACCGCATCCCGAAGGCCGTCGAGTAGAAGTGCGCCGCCTGGCGCGCGTTGCCGACCGCGAATACGACCGCGTCCATCCCGGTCACGGGGAACGCGTCCGCGTGTCTGGCTGCGCCGCGCGCGGCGGTGGTCTGAGTGGTCATGGTCGTGCTCCTTGCTGCCGGTCGGACGGCTGGCGGCGGTACTTCTGGCAGGATGTGACAGCAGGACAAGGTGTGCAACTCTCCGTTGCGTGGCTAGACAGTTTGTACACGGATCTTTGGTACTCGGTGGCTCAGCTGAGCAGGATGCGGTGGAGGTCTGACCCGTGGTCGATGCGTTGGATGCCCGCCTGATCGGCTTGCTGGCCGAGGAGCCCAGGATCGGGGTGCTTGAGGCGTCTCGCCGGCTCGGGGTGGCCCGTGGCACCGTTCAGGCCAGGCTGGACCGGATGCAGGCCTCCGGGGTGATCACCGGTTACGGCCCCGACATCGACCCGGCGGCGCTGGGCCACGTGGTGACGGCATTCGTCACGGTCGAGCTCAGGCAGTCCGGCGGGCGCGCCGAGGTTGCCGATCGGCTGGCCGGCATCGGCGAGATCCTCGAGGCGCACACCATCACGGGGCCCGGTGACATGCTGTGCCGCGTGGTCGCGCGGACCAACGCGGACCTCCAGCGGGTGATCGACGCGATCGTCGAGGTGCCCGGCGTGCTGCGGACGTCGACCGTGATCGCGCTGGCGACCGCGGTCGGCTACCGGACCCTGCCGCTGGTCAGGGCGACGGCCGCGGCGCGAGACGGCCAGCAGCCGGGGTAGCCGGAGCAGCCGGGGCAGCCGGGGCAGCCGGGGCAGCCGGGGCAGCCGGGGTGACCGGGGTGGCCATAGCGGACCGAGCCGCTAGGCGCATCGGAGCGGCCCGAGCCGCTAGCGCAGCGGCGCCCGCGGCTGGCACTGGGCGAACTCACTGGCGAGGCCGCAGACGATCTCGCTGAGCTCGCGGCGGTCCGCCGTCTTGTCCGCGTAGGCCATCCAGCCCACGCTGATCGCGCCGAGCGTCATCATGGCCCTGACTCGCTCCCGCAGCGGAGCGTCCGGCTCGGCCAGCACGTCGGCCAGCCGCAGCGGCGTCGTCTTCAGCGTCCGCAGCGCCGTGGCCATGGTGTTGAGCACGGCCTGGTTCTGGTGGAGCATGCGGAACACCTGGTCGCGCTCGGCCACGATCTTCATGTACCTGACCAGGATCTCGGCCCTGGCCGCGGCGGTCTTCGGCTGCGACCCGGCCCAGCCGATCAGCGCGTCCATCTGCTCCTGGTAGTCCTCGACCAGGCTCTGGATGATGTCTTCCTTGGACTTGAAGTGGTAGTAGAGCGCCGCCTTGGTGACGCCGAGGCGCTCGGCGATCTCCCGCAGCGAGGTACCTTCGTAGCCGTGCTCGGTGAAGAGCTCGACGGCTACCTGCTGAATCCGGGCGCGCGTGTCGGTTCGTGACCGCGCGTCGGTCCTGCCGTCGGCCGGGGTGTGGCCGGCTGGTCCGCGGACCTGCTGGCCCGCCCGCCCGGCATCGGACGCCGCGGCCATCGTGACCTCGGCGCTGCTGTTCATCCTGGTGTCCTGCCTCTGGGTTAACCTACTTGACGACCGGTTAGTAAGCAGCTTATCCTGCTGCACGGCAAGATGCTAGCCGGTCGGCAAGTAGGTTTGCCACCACCGGGCGCGGGGCTACGAACAAGCACTGGCTACGAACAAGCACTGGCGGAGGAACGCAGACATGGCTGAGGTTGAGGCGGTCGCTGGCGGGCAACCCGCGCCAGCATTCGGTCGACGGCGTGATGTCATGATCGTGCTGCCCGGGCTGCTGCTGGCGCTGATCCTGGCGATGCTCGACCAGCTCGTAGTCTCTACGGCGCTGCCTCGGATCGTCGGCGACCTGGGTGGCCTGAGCCACCTGTCCTGGGTCGTCACCGCCTACGTGCTCGCCGCCACGATCACGACGCCGCTGTACGGGAAGCTCGGTGACCTCTACGGCCGCAAGCGCCTGCTGGTCACCGCGATCGTGATCTTCCTGGTCGGCTCGGCGCTGTCCGGCCTGTCGCAGTCGATGGACCAGCTGATCGTGTTCCGCGCGCTGCAGGGCCTGGGGGCCGGCGGCCTGATGGTCGGTGCCATCGCCACCATCGGAGACCTCGTCTCGCCTCGCGAGCGCGGCCAGTACATGGGCTACATGATGGCCGCGATGATGGTCGCGATGATCGCCGGACCGCTGGTCGGCGGCTATATCACCGACTCGCTGTCCTGGCGCTGGATCTTCTACATCAACATGCCGATCGGCGGCGCGGCGCTCGCCTACATCTTCGCGATGCTGCACCTGCCCAGGCACAAGATCCACCGCACGATCGACTACCTGGGCGCGGCCGTGCTGGCCGTCGGCGCGACCGCGATCGTCCTGGTCACGACCTGGGGCGGCAGCCAGTACGCGTGGGGCTCTGCGCCGATCATGTCGCTGATCGTCGTGGCGGTCGTCGCCGTGGCCGCCTTCATCTGGGTGGAGAGCAAGGCGGTCGAGCCGATCCTGCCGATGCACGTGTTCAGGAACCGCAACTTCACGCTGGCGAGCAGCATGAGCTTCCTGCTCGGCCTGACGATGTTCGGCGCGATGACGTTCCTGCCGCTGTACCAGCAGACCGTCCAGCACGCGTCGCCGACGGTGAGCGGCCTTCTGCTGATCCCGATGATGCTCGGCGCGACCACGACGTCGCTGGTCGCGGGCCAGATCACGGTCCGGACCGGCAGGTACAAGGCGCTGCCGATCATTGGCGGCGCGGTCATGGCCGTCGCCATGCTCCTGCTCTCCAGCCTCGGCGTCGGAACCTCTCGCTGGACGTCGATGGCCTTCTTCGTCGTCCTGGGCGTCGGCATGGGCTTCCTGATGCAGGTCACCACCCTGATCGCGCAGAACAGCGTGGACGCGAGGGACATGGGCGTGGCGAGCAGCTCGCGCACGTTCTTCCAGCAGATCGGCGGCTCGATCGGGGTCTCGATCTTCGGGGTGCTGTTCACCCGCTCGCTGCTCAGCACGATCCACGCCCGCCTGCCCGGGGTGCCGTTCAAGGCGAACGGTCAGCTCAGCCCGCCAGTCGTGCAGCACATGCCAGCGCAGCTGCGCGAGGCGGTCTTCTTCGCGATCAGCCACGGGATCGACACCGTGTTCATCTGGGCGGCGCCGGCCTCGGTGATCGTGTTCGCGCTGGCCTGGCTGGTCAAGGAGATTCCGCTGCGCAGCTCGGCGGAGGCGCCGAGGTCCGGAGCCGCCGAGGCGTCCGAGCCGGAACTCGTAGCGTAACCGCTGGCCCGCTACATGCCCCCGTAGGGCACGGCGTCGATGATCTCCACGGTCTTGGTCCGCCCGTTGGGCAGGTTGTAGCTGGCGGTCTCGCCGACCTTCTTGCCCGAGATCGCCTCGCCGAGCGGCGACTTCGGCGAGTACACGTCGATCGGCGCACCGCTCTCCTCGCGCGAGGCGAGCAGGAAGGTGACCTCGGTGTCATCGCCCTCGAACTTGACCGTCACGGTCATGCCTGGGCCGACGACGCCGTCGGTCCTCGGCGGCTCGCCTACCCGGGAATGCGTCAGGATGTGGGTGATCTGGTGGATCCGCGCCTCCTGCTTGCCCTGCTCTTCCTTGGCAGCGTGGTATCCGCCGTTCTCCCGCAGGTCGCCCTCTTCCCGAGCCGCCTCGATCTTCTTGGCGATGTCGATCCTGCCCTGGCCGGAGAGGTGATCGAGCTCGGCCTTGAGCCGGTCGTATGCCTCCTGCGTCAGCCATGTGACAGTGTCGTCGCGGGTCTCGGTCACAAGCACTCCTCGCATCCGCTGTGCGGAACTGAACATCCGCCGGGCCCGGGAGCCGGGCCCCTCGTGAGGGGGTAATCCATCGAGACTACTTTGTCCTTCCAAGTCACTCAACCATCTACAGGTCAGATATTTATTTCGAACACAATCTCGATCAGCAACCCTGGCTAGACGGCCTGGTCGGCGGCCGCGGGCTCGCCGCTAACCGGCGAAAAGGGGCGATAGGTAGAGGCCGGACAATGCCCGGCGCCGGCGTGTCGGGACAGGCGCCGTCAACCCGCTGAACCCCTGGTGTTGCTACGGGCCCACCAGGGTTCAGCGGGTTCAATGCCGGCGGGTGCGGGAGGCTCCGCCACGATCACGGATTGCCGCGGGCGCGGAAAACCATCGATGATCATGAGTACGGTGAGCCGGCGGGTCTCCGCTAGTAGGCTGGCACGCTGCGGCGGAATGCCGATGCCGTTCTGGCTTGTTCTGACCCGGGGAATCATGCGGTCCGCGCCCGCCGGGTACGGCAAGCGCGGCGGCATCACCTGTCGTATCCAGCCGGCCGTCGAGAGGGATTTCCGGATGTCATCTGTAAGTCTCGGCCACGTCGCTGCGCAGAACGAGCCAGCGCGACCCGAGCCAGCGCAGCCTCAGCCAGTGCCAGCATCCACGGGGCTGCTGACCTGCGGCGGCGGGCCGCTGCGGCTGATGGCGGTCCACGCGCACCCGGATGACGAGTCGAGCAAGGGTGCCGCGACGATGGCGCGCTACGTCCGCGAGGGCGTGGACGTGCTGGTGTGCACGCTCACCGGCGGCGAGCGCGGAGACATTCTCAACAAGGCCATGGAACGGCCGGAGATCCGGGCCGACCTGCCGGGCATCAGGCGGGCGGAGATGGCGATGGCCCGCGACATCCTCGGCGTGCGGCAGCAGTTCCTCGGCTTCGTGGACTCCGGGCTGCCTGAGGGCGATCCGCCGCCGCCGCTGCCCGCAGGATGCTTCGCCCTGCAGCCGCTCGAGGTGGCAGCCGGGCCGCTGGTTCGGGCCGTGCGGGAGTTCCGGCCGCACGTGATCCTCACCTACGACGAGAACGGCGGTTACCCGCACCCCGACCACATCATGACCCACCGCGTGTCGGTCGAGGCCTTCGAGGCGGCCGCGGATCCCGACCGCTACCCGGACCGCGGTGAGCCGTGGCAACCGTTGAAGCTGTATTACTTTGTCACCTTCCACCGGGCCAGGTTCACCGCGCTGCACGAGAAGATGGTCGAGCACGGCCTCGAGTCCGTGTACGCCGAGCGGCTGGCCGCCTGGGCCGACGAGGACGACGATCCGAGCGGGCCGGAGCACGAGATCACGACCAACGTGCCGTGTGCCGACTACTTCGAGCTCCGTGACCAGGCGCTGAGCGCGCACGCGACCCAGGTTGACCCGAACGGGCCCTGGTTCGCCTGCCCGGTCGAGATCCAGCGCGAGGCGTGGCCGACCGAGGACTATCACCTCGCCAGGTCGTTGGTGGATACTGACAAGCCAGAGGACGACCTGTTCGCCGGAATCCGGGAGAAGGTGCGGCTGTGAACGTCCTGGCCGCCTCTCAGGGCCTGCTCGACCAGCCCGGCACGGTCGCGTTCCTGGTCATCTTCGGCATGGGCGTCATCCTGTTCTTCGTGTTCAGGTCGATGGCCAAGCACCTGCGCAAGATCAACATGGCGGCGCGCGCCGAGGCCGAGGCCGCCGCGAAGGCGCAGGCGGCGGCATCCGCCGACCAGGCTGACCGCGCCTGAGCGCGGTCACCGCCGCGGAACGCTCCCGTCCAGCCGCATGCCGTAGGCGAGCAGCGCGACGTGCGGGGCCGGTGAAAGGTCCCGCTCCGGGCGCCGAACGAAGCCGGCCCGCTCGTACAGGCGGTGGGCCGCCACATCTCCGGCTGTGAGCAGCACCAGGTGGCGGACACCGATCCGGGCCGCTCGTTCGATCAACTGGTGCAGCAGCTAGGCGCCGACGCCCCGGCCCTGGACGTCGGGCATGACCGCCAGCGCGCGGATCTCCGCTTCCTGCGGTCCGGTGACCACGTGGCCCGCGTTCGGCCACGTCTGCAGCATGATCGTGCCGACGACCCGCCCGCCCGGCTCGCCCCGGCCGGCCGGGTCATCCGAGCCGCCCCGGCCGGACCCAGGTCCGCCCGCGCCGCCTTCCGCAACGCCGTCCGCGGCAGGAGGCTCGTCGGGCAGGACCGCGACCAGCACGTGGCCTTTCCCGTCCGCGCCAAGTTCTCGCAGGGCCGGGGCGTAACCGGAGTCCGGCGACAGGAATCCGCCGGCCTGGTATGCGATGACCCTGATTTCCCCGACCTCGGCCATCTCGTCCGGCGTAGCGTCCCGAATCTGCACCAAACCATGCTAACCAGCCCCGGAGCCGACAACCGCGCCCGCGCCCGGCGCCACCGCCTAGTACGGCGAGCCGGATATATCGGGCAGAGTCCGCCCGGATCTCCGCGCTCGCGGTCGACCGGCCCGGGCGGCATCGTCATATCACTACGTGAGGTCAATTCGGTGTCCGACTTGTGAGCTTTGCGGAGCCACAACCCGTGACATGTGCGCGGCGGGTCGGCTCAGGCGGCCTGGTGGCCTAGCATTGAGTGGGTCGACGCCGCTGGGTTGCGGTGAGCACGCGAGTATCTCCGAGGGAGTTCGGATGGCGACGGCCCAGTCGGTGCCCGAGGTGCCGGCCTCAGCGGTTCCGGACGGCGGATGGCTGCTCGACGTGCGGGAGCCTTACGAGTGGGCCGCGGGCCACGTGCCGACCGCGACGCATATCCCTCTGGCGCAGCTTGGCCACCGCAGCTCGGAGATCCCGCGTGACGACACGGTCTACGTGATCTGCCGGTCGGGCGCCCGCTCGGCGCGGGTCGTGCTGGCGCTGGCCGAGGCCGGATGGCGGGCGGTCAACGTGGCCGGCGGCATGCAGGACTGGGCGGCGGCCGGTCTCCCGATGATCAGCGACACCGGGTCAGCGCCGACCGTGGCGTAGCCGGCTACCTGGCGCCCAGGCCGAGCAGCAGGCCGTCCGCCTCGACGGCGGGTGAGTTCGTGATGAACATGGGCACGCCGGCCGCCGGGGCGGTGATGGACTGCAGCGCCTCCGCGCCGTCGATGCTGCTGACGGTCCCGAGCAGCTGACCTTCGGGCACCTGCTCGCCCGGCTGCACGGCCGGCTGCCACCAGCCGGCCGCAGCGCTGCGCAGCCAGATGAACCTCGTCAGCCTGACCGGCGGTTTGACCTGCTCGTCCGCCCGTCCCGCCGTAGCATCCACCATGCCGAGCGAGGCAAGCACTCGATCGAGCCCCCTGACGTGCAGGTTGACCGCAGCCTGCTCGATCAGCCCGCAGCCGCCGGCCTCGGCCGTGATCGCGGGGATGCCGACTTCGGCCGCGGCCGCGCTCGTCGTTCCCGCGACGGCACGGTCGGGGCCGGGCTCCTGCCTGATGACGTACCCCAGGCCGTAGGCGACGGCCAGTGCAAGCGCCCGGTCCTCGCTCGGCCCGGCCTCGTAGAGCGAGAACGGTTCGAGCGCCTCGGGCAGGTCGCCGCAGTGCGCGTCGACGAGCGCATCGCTGTCGGCGATGAGCTGTGTGAACGTGGCATGTGCCAGCCGGTCGGCCAGCGTTCCCGCCGGGTCGCCTGGGAAGCACCTGTTGAGGTTCTTGCCGTCCTGCGGCACCACGAACGGGCTGCGGGCACGGAAGGCCGGCAGGTTGAGCACGGGAACGGCGCGGACGCTGCCGCGCAGGTCCCGGCCGGCCAGGCTGGCCGACCACTCGCGGACCGCCGCCATCGAGGCGTACTCGCACCCGTGCACGCCGGCGATGACCGTCAGCCTGGGCCCGTCCTGCGCTCCGGTCAGCTCGACGACGGGAACATCGAGGCCGGCCAGGTCGAGCGTGCGCCGGTGCGCCGTGCTAGCCATCCGGTCAGTCCTTCCTCTCGGGCGTTGCGGGCGTTGCGGGCGTTGCGAGGGACGCCGGGGACGCGGGGACCGGCTTCACGTGCATGCCCGCGCAAGCACGCGTTCGGCGGCCGCCGCGGCGCGGAGCAGCGCGAGATCCTCGCCCCGGCGCCCGGCGAGCTGCAAGCCGACGGGCAGGCCGGCGGCCGGCACCGGCAGCGAGAGCGACGGATGGCCGGTCAGGTTGTACGGCCCGGTGAACCGGCCCTCGGCGTTGTCGTCGCCGACGCCGAACGGCGGGTCCTGCTCGGGGGCCTGGTAGCCCACCGTGGGTCCGGCGAGGACATCCACGCCCGCCAGGCTCGACTCGACAGCCGCGGTCAGCTCGAACTGCTCGGCCAGGGCGCGCGCGAACTGCTCGCCGGTCACCGACGCCCCGTAGTCCAGCAGCGCGCGGGTGCCGTCGCTGTAGCAGGTGGTGTCCCTGCCGCGGTGTACCAGGTGCGCCTCTCGCGCCACGATCACCGCCAGCGTCCGCTCCCACCGGGCTAGGCCGTCCAGCCAGGGCGCGGTCACCTGCCTGACGTCCCAGCCCGCGTCCGCCAGCGCCGCGATCGCGGCGGCCAGCGCCGCGCCGACGTCCGGCGTCACGCTGGGATCGGCTAGCTGAGCGGCCAGCACGCCCACCGTGAACGTCGCCCTTCCGGCTGCACCCGCGTGACCGGCCGCGCCCGCGTGACCGGCCGCGCCCGCGTGACCGGCCGCGTCTGGCTGACCGGCCGGCCCGGCTAGCCCGGCTAGTTCGGGCCGGTCAGCCAGCACGGCGAGCAGCTCGGCGGCGCCCGCGACCGTCGCGGTGAGGGTCCCGGCGTGGTCGCAGCGGGGTGACAGCGGGAGTACCCCGCCGGTCGGGATCAGGCCGTAGCTCGGCTTGAGCCCGACGATCCCGCAGTAGGCGGCCGGGATCCTGATCGACCCGCCGGTGTCGGTTCCGACGGCCAGGTCGCACACGCCGGCGGCCACCAGGGCGGCGGATCCGCCCGACGATCCTCCCGAGGTCCTCCTCGGGTCGGCCGGGTTGCGGGTGTCGCCGATGTCGGGGTGCGCGAACCCGGCCGCGTACTCCAGGCACTGCGACGCCGCGAACACCTCCGCCCCGGCCACGCGCAGGCGGCCGGTCAGCGTGGCGTCGGCCGCCGCGGGAGACGGGTCGCTCGCCGGGCTGCCGCACCTGGTCGGCACCCCCGCGATGGCGACGATGTCCTTGACCGCCACCGGCCGCCCGGCCAGCGCGCCAGAACCGGCGCGGGCGGGGGCGCCGATCACCGCCGCGACCGCGTTCAGCGGCCTGCCGAGACGGTCGAGCCGCTCGTATGCGCCGAGCAGGCCGAGGTTCGCCCGCGAGCAGACCCGCTCCCCGCGCTCGATGGCGCCGATTAGCTCGAGGACCCGGCGCACCAGCGGGGCGTCCTCGCCCGCCAGGCCGCCGAGGACCGCGGCGACCTCGGTCGGCCGGTGCAGCACCGCCAGGTCGCGGTAGATGCCTGAGTGGGTCTTCGCCGACCCCCGGTTGAACTCCGCGAGCCGTCGCATCGAGCCGTCGAGGTCGGCCGGGTCGAACCCGTCCAGCGGCTCGGGCCGCACCGGTGCCTGCGCCAGCACCTGCCCGGCCAGCGCGGTCAGCAGCGGCCGGTACGCGGGATCATCGAGCGCGTCGGCGATCGGCAGGTCGCTGACCGCGGTCGCGGCCAGCATCGCGCCGTAGGCCTCCTTCGCCCACAGGTAGCCCTGGATGTTCCCGGTGACCTGCACACCGGCGATGTCGGCCGCCAGCGCCCTGACCCGCTCGGAGATCGTCCCGTCCACCTCGCCGACCATGAAGGTGGCCCTGTTCCCGCGCAGGATCACGCCGGGCTCGATCATGTCGGCGCCGAAGTTCACGCACGCCTCGACAACCCGGTCCGCGCCGACCGCACCGGCCAGGACCGCCGAGTTCAGCCCGTTCTGCAGCGAGAGGACGAAACCGCCGCCGGTCACCCGGTCGGCGAGGCTGGCGGCCGCGGCCGCGGTGTGGTGGGCCTTGACCGCGACCAGCACCGGGCAGTCGAGCAGCGCGGGCAGCTCGGCGGGAGCAACGGCGCTGACCCCGACGGTGAAGTTCTCGACCGGCCCGGTGATCCGGATCCCGCGCGCGCGGACCGCACGGACGACGTCCGGGCTGGCGTCGCTGACCAGCACGTCGTGCCCGTCACGAGCCAGACCCGCGGCGACGGTGCCGCCGATCGCACCGCAGCCAACCACCACGTAACGCACGGCTCGGAACGTTACAACACGATAACGCCATCGGTCCAGGTATCGCCTGCTATTTACAACTCGCCGGATCCTCGCCACATTAGTGCGGAACAAAGGTTTGTCCTGCTTGGTCAGGGTCGGCACGGGCGTGGCGAGCAGCGCGGCTTGCCGTTGGACCGGCCGACACACCGCCCGACACCCCGGCCGCCGGCACCTAGGGAGATTTCCGTGACACATCGATTCTCCGTGAGGAGGGCGCTGATCTCGGTCGGCGCCCTCATCGTCTTGGCAGGCTGCGGCTCGGGCGGGTCGTCCGGCGGGGGCCCCGGCGCGACGAGCGGGCCCGTCCGCGGCGGCAATCTCGTCTTCGCGGCCGTGCAGGACGCGCAGTCAATGAACAACACGACCGTGTTCGACAACAACTCGATCTGGATCTTCGAGCAGATCTTCCAGACCCTGTACACGGTCACCAACGACGGCAAGGGCGTCAAGCCGCAACTCGCGACCAGCTACACGATGTCGCCGGACAAGAAGACCTACACGTTCAAGCTCCGCCCCGGCGTCAAGTTCTCCAACGGCAAGGCGCTGACCTCGGCCGACGTGAAGTTCTCCATCGAGCAGAACATCAAGGCCACGCAGGGCTGGGCGTTCCTTGACTCGGCGATCAAGTCGGTCGACGACCCGGCGCCCGACACGGTCGTCGTCCACACGAAGTTCCCGTGGGCGCCGCTGCTGGCCGACTTGTCGATCTTCGCCAACGGGATCGTGCCGAACAACTACGCGGGCCAGACCGAGACCCAGTTCTACACCCACCCGATCGGGACCGGCCCGTTCAAGTGGGACTTCTGGCACAAGGGCCAGTCGCTCAGGCTGGTGCGGAACCCGCTGTACTGGCAGAAGGGCCTGCCGTACCTGAACAGCATCACCTGGAACGACGTGGCGAACGACAACACCAGGCAGCTCCAGCTCAAGAGCGGCCAGGCGCAGATCGACCAGTTCCCCGCATGGTCCACGGTGTCCTCGCTGAAGTCGACCAGCGGCGTCAACATGCACCTGTTCAACTCGACGCAGACCAACTACCTGGCGTTCAACGAGTTGCGCAAGCCGTTCCAGGACGTCCACGTTCGCCGCGCGATCTCGCTGGCGATCGACAGGAACGCCCTGGTCAAGGCCGTCCTGTTCGGCAACGGCAAGCCCGCGAACTCGCTGTTCCCGCCGCAGGTGCCGTTCTACCAGGCCAGCACGCCCGGCCTGCAGCTCAACGTCGCGCAGGCCAAGGCGGAGATGGCCAAGTCCACCGTCCCGCACGGCTTCTCCACGACGATCATCGTCCCGTCGGGCAACTCGGACTACGTGACCATCGCCACGATCCTGCAGTCCGAGCTCAAGCCGCTCGGGATCAAGCTGAAGATCACCCAGCTCGACCCGAACGTCACGAACAACGACGAGCAGACGCTCAAGTACGACATGGTGCTGACGAGACGACGACCGCCCCGGCCAAGCGCCAGCAGTACTACAACGTCGTACAGGCCGACGCGGCCAACGACGCCTTTATGGCGTACCTGTACTACTCGCCCTACCCGTATGCCACCACGAGCAACGTGCACGGCTTCTACGTGACGCCGCTCGGCAACATGCACATGGAAGATGTCTGGCTGAGCAAGTGAGGATTTTGCTCAACGCGGCTCGCCCGGGGCCGGCGGCACGCGCTCGCGCGCGCGTCGCCGGGCCGCGGGAGGGGTGAGGCCAGTGGGACGGATGACCTTCGTCGTCCGCCGGCTGCTGATGCTGGTGCCGGTCGCCATAGGCGTGACGATCGTGGTGTTCTTCATGATCCACCTGATCCCCGGCGACCCGGCGCGGACCATCCTCGGCATCCACGCCACGCCGAAGCGGATCGCGATCCTGCACCGGCTGTGGGGCCTGAACCGGCCCCTGGTCAGCCAGTACTGGCTGTTCATCGACCGGTTGCTGCACGGCAACCTGGGCCAGAGCCTGTACTACGGCGTCCCGGCAGCCGGGCTGATCCTTCAGCGGCTGCCGCCGACGCTGTGGCTGATCGTCTACGCAGCGGTGCTCGCCGTGGTGATCAGCGTGCCGCTCGCCATGATCGCGGCGACCCGCAAGGACGCGGTCCGCGACCAGGTGGTGCGCGCGGTGCCGCTGCTCGGGCTCGGGATGCCGCCGTTCTGGGTCGGGATCCTGCTGGTCTACGCGCTCGCGATCAAGGTGCACGCGTTCCCGGTCAGCGGCTACGGCTCTGGCATCGGCGGGCACCTGCACGCGATGTTCCTGCCCGCCCTGACGGTGGCGATCGCGCTCGCCCCCGTCGTGATCCGCAGCCTGCGGGCCAGCATGCTCAACGTGCTCGGCGCCGAGTACATCACCACGGCCAGGTCCAAGGGGGTGCCATCCTCGCGCCTGTTCCTGCGGCACGTGCTGCGCAACGCGGTGATCCCCGCGGTCACCGTGCTCGGCATCAACATCGGCTACCTGATCGGCGGAACGGTGATCATCGAGAGCATCTTCGCGATCCCCGGCATCGGCCAGCTGATGATCAACTCGATCTTCCAGCGCGACTTCCCGGTCGTGCAGGGGGTGACCCTCGTCTTCGGAGTGCTCGTCGTGCTGGTCAACCTGCTCGCCGACCTGTCCTACGCGGCACTCGACCCGAGAGTCAGGTTCGACCGGTGAGCGCGATCTCCTTCCCCGAGCCGGCCGTGGCCGCGCAGGCCGAGGAGCACGCCCAGCAGCGCGCCCGCCGCTGGTACCGCCAGCCGGCGCTGGCGTCCGGGGCGATCCTGCTCGCGCTCATCGTGGCCGCGGCGATCGCCGCCCCGCTGCTCACGCCGTACAACCCGATCAAGCAGAACCTCGGCGCCAGCCTGCTCGGGCCGAGCGCGCACCACCTGCTCGGCACCGACCAGACCGGCCGCGACACGTTCGCCCGGCTGCTGTACGGGCTGCGGACCGACCTGCGGATCGCGTTCATCGCGGTGCTGCTGCCGTTCTGCATCGGCACGACCCTGGGCAGCATCGCCGGCTACTTCGGCGGCTGGGTCGACGCCGTGCTGATGCGCCTGGTCGACATCGTGGTGGCCTTCCCGTTCTACGTGCTGATCATCGCGCTGGTGTTCGTGCTCGGCCCCGGGCAGCGCAGCATCTACATCGCGATCACGCTGGTCGGCTGGGTCTCCTACGCGCGCATCATCCGCGGCGAGATCCTGGTAGCCAAACGGCAGGAGTACGTGCTCGCCGCGCGCTCCGGCGGCCTGTCCGCGGTCCGCATCATCGGCCGGCACCTGCTGCCGAACGTCATCACCCAGGCGATCATCTACGCGATGTCCGACATCGTGCAGGACATCCTGGCGATCGTGACGCTCGGCTACTTCGGGCTCGGTGTCCCGGCGCCGACGCCCGACCTGGGATCGATGATCAACGACGGCCAGAACTTCCTGACCACGCACTGGCAGCTCACCAGGCCGGGGCAGTCATGAGCGGGCTGAGATGAGCGGCGTGGGGGTCAAGGTCCCGATGCTGGACGTCCGCGACCTGCACGTGCAGATCGCCAGTCGGCAAGGCACCGTGCGGGCGGTCGACGGGGTCTCGCTGGAGGTGGTCGGCGGCGAGGCGCTCGGCCTGGTCGGCGAGTCGGGGTCGGGCAAGAGCATGACGCTGCGCGCGATCCTCGGCGTACTGCCGCCCGAGGCGAAGGTGACCGCGGGCCAGATCGTGCTCGACGGCGTCGACCTGGTGCCGCTCGCGCGCCCCGACCTCAACCGGATCCGCGGGCCGAAGATCTCGATGATCTTCCAGGAGCCGATGAGCGCGCTCAACCCGGTGATGCGGGTCGGGCACCAGATCGCCGAGGGACCCCGGGTGCACATGGGCTACGGCAAGGCCAGGGCGGCGGAACGGGCGCTCGAGCTGATGAAGCGGGTCGGGATCCCCGACCCGGAGCGGCGGTTCCGCGCCTACCCGCACGAGTTCTCCGGCGGCATGCGGCAGCGGGTCATGATCGCGATCGCGCTGTCCTGCGATCCCGAGATCATCCTCTGCGACGAGCCGACCACGGCGCTCGACGTCACGATCCAGGACCAGATCCTGCGGCTGCTCGCCAAGCTGTGCGCCGAGTCGGGCGTCAGCCTCATCTTCGTCACGCACGACCTGCCGATCGTCGCCCAGCTCTGCCAGCGGGTGGCGGTCATGTACGGCGGGCAGCTGGTCGAGACCGGCGACGTGCGCGAAGTGCTGCTCGATCCCCGGCATCCGTACACGCTCGGGCTGGTCAGGTCGGCCCCCGACGTGGAGTACGTGCGCGAGTCCCTCGTGCCGATCCCCGGTTCACCGCCGTCCCTGGTCAGCCCGCCGTCCGGCTGCCGGTTCCATCCCCGCTGCGCGTTCGTCGAGGAGGACTGCAGGGTGCTGCCCACGCCGCTGCGCGTGCTGCCTGGCGGGCGGTCGACCGCCTGCCTGCACTACGAGCGCTGCCAGGAAGCCGTCGCCGCCGACCGGCTCGGGCCGTGACCGGGACCTCGGCGGGCTCCGGGGCCGCGCTGCCGGTCGCGCCCGACGCGGCGGCGGGCGGGGCGGGCGCCGCGCCGCTGCTGTCGGCGCGGGACATGGCCGTGTACTTCCACGTCGGCTCGCAGCTGGCCGCGCGGATCAGGCACGAGCAGCGGCTGCTGCGCGCCGTCGACGGCGTCGACATGGACCTGGCCAGGGGCGAGGCGCTCGCGCTGGTGGGCGAGTCCGGGTCGGGCAAGTCCACGCTCGCGCTGGCTCTGGCCGGGCTGCGCCCGGTGGACGACGGCGAGGTCAGGTTCGACGGCAGGGTGATGCCGGCCCGGCGGTCCCGGGCCGACCAGCGCCGGATCCAGATGGTCTTCCAGGACCCGTACTCCTCGCTGAACCCCAGGCTCACGGTCGGCGGGATGCTGCGCGAACTGCTGCGGGTCCATCACACGGTGCCGGGCGGCGAGGTGGTGAGCTACAGCAAGGAACTGCTGAGGCTGGTCGGCCTCGACGAGGACGCGCTGCGCGCCTATCCCAGGCAGTTCTCCGGGGGCCAGCGGCAGCGGGTGGCGATCGCCAGGGCACTGGCGCTGCGCCCGGACATCCTCGTGGCCGACGAGCCGGTGTCGGCGCTGGACGTGAGCGTCCAGGCGACGATCCTGAACCTGCTCCGCGACCTGCGCGGCGAGCTCGGGCTCACGCTGCTGCTGATCTCGCACAACCTCGCGGTGGTCAGGCACCTGTGCGACCGGGTCGCGGTCATGTACCTGGGCCGGATCGTCGAGGTCGCGCCGACCGAGCGGCTGTTCAGCGACCCCAGGCACCCCTACACCAAGGGACTGCTCGCCGCGATCCCGCGGCTCGCCGACAGCGCCGCCGGGTTCGACGCCCTGGCGAACAGCGGGCCGGCCGTCGCCGGTGACATGCCGAGCGCGCTGCGGATCCCGGCCGGCTGCCGGTTCCGCACCAGATGCCCGATAGCCCAGCAGATCTGCGCGACCGAGGACCCGGCCCTGACCCACGCCACCGGTAACCCAGCGCACCAGGCCGCGTGCCATTTCGCGTTCACGGCCGTGTCCCCGGCGGCGTCGTCGGCCGAGCCGCCGGCAGAGTCGTCGGTGGAGCCGTCGGTGGAGCCGGCGAAGCCGTCGCTGGAGTCTCCCTGGAGAAAGGAGTAGCCATCAGTCCCGTCAGCACGCCCGTCATCGTGGCCAGCGAGCGCGGCGAGGTCGGACTGGCCGCGGGCATGGAGTTGCTGCGCGCCGGGGGCAGCGCGATGGACGCGGTCGAGGCCGTGCTGCGCGTGGCCGAGGCCAACGAGGCCGACCACTACGTCGGCGTGGGCGGCCTGCCGAACCTGCTCGGCGAGGTCGAGCTCGACGCCTCGATCATGGACGGGGCGACCCGCCAGGCAGGCGCGGTCGCAGCGGTCACCGGGTTCCCGCACCCGATCTCGATCGCCAGGGCCGTGTGCGACCGGCTGCCGCAGCACCTGCTGCTGGTCGGGGCGGGCGCGGAGCGGTTTGCCGATGAGGTCGGGATCGAACGCGGCCCGACGCTGACCGACGAGGCCAGGCAGATGTGGCGGGACGGTCTCGAGCCCGCCGGGCTCGAGACCGCAGGCGAGCGGCACGGCGAGGGCGAGGTGGCCTACCGGCGCCACGTCATCGAGCGGCTCGCGGCGATGGCGCCGCCGGCCGGGCCGTGGGGAACCACGAACGTGCTCGCGCTCGACACGGCGGGCAACCTGGCAGCCGGGGTGAGCACCAGCGGCTACCCGTGGAAGTACCCGGGACGGGTCGGCGACTCGGCGCTGATCGGCGCGGGGAACTACTGCGACAACCGGGTCGGCGCGGCCGCCTGCACGGGCCGGGGCGAGCTGGCGATCAGGGCGGGCACGGCGCGAGCCGTGCTGCTCGCGCTCGAAGCGGGTGAGGGCCCGGCCGAGGCCTGCGCTGCCGCGCTGGCGCAGACGGCCGACCTGCCCGACGAGTACCGCGCGCCGCTCCAGGCGCTGTGCCTGACCCCGGACGGCAGGCACGGCGGCGCATCGACCAGGCCGGGCTCGACGTACAGCATGCTGACCGCCGGCGACGACAGCTACCGGATCGAGGAGAGACGGCAGATATGAAGGTATTCCTGTCCACCGACATGGAGGGAACCGCGGGCGTCGTCGACTGGGAGCAGTGCGTCGGGGACGGCCCGGAGGCGGCGGCCGGCCGCCGGCTGCTGCTCGCCGAGGTCAACGCCGCGATCGAGGGCGCGCTGGCCGGCGGGGCGACCGAGATCGTGGTCAACGACTCGCACGCGACGATGCGCAACCTGCCGGCCGGCGAGCTGGCCGGCGGCGCGTCCTACATCTCGGGCAGCCATAAGCCGCTGTACATGATGCAGGGTCTGGACGGCAGCTTCGACGCGGTCTTGTTCATCTCCTATCACGGCTCGGTGGGCGCCCCGGCCGGCCTGTCGCACACCTACAACCCGCGCGCGGTGATGGAAGCGCGGCTGGACGGCACGGTGACCGGAGAAGCCGGCATCAACGCGCTGGTGGCCGCGCACTACGGAGTCCCGGTGGTGCTGGTGACGGGGGACAGGTGCGCGTGCGAGGAGACGGCCGCGCTGATACCCGGCGTGCACGGCGCCGTCGTGAAGGAACATATCAGCAGGCTGGCCGCGCACAGCCTGCATCCCGACCGCGCCTGCGCGCTGATCCGCGAGACGGCGCAGCGCGCGGTCGCCGGGGCCGCCGCCGCGCAGCCGCCGCCGCTCGGCTCGGCGGTGCTGGAGATCTCGGTCAGGACCGCGGACGTCGCCGAGGCGGCGACGTGGGTGCGCGGCGTCGAGCGGACCGGCGCCCGCGAGCTGCGGTTCACCGGGGACGACCCGCTCGCCGTCTACCGGTCATTCTGCGCCGCGATCCTGCTGACCAGGACCGTCGCGGAGGTCGTGTGAGCGTCGTGCCGGAGGCGCGCAGATGAGTACCGTGCCGCAAGCGCGCAGATGAGCACCGTGCCGCAGGCGCGCAGCGGAGACACCGCGGCTCCCTCGGCCGCCGCCGGCCGTGCGAGGGTCGCCGTCGTGACCGGGGCGGGGGGCGGTATCGGCTCGGCGATCTGCCGTCGGCTGGCCGCCGACGGCTTCGCCGTCGCCTGCCTCGACCTGCGCGAGGCCGACCTGGCCGGGCTGACTGCCGAACTGGCGGCGCCGGCCGGCCAGGCCGATCCCGGCGGGCGTCCGGTGCGGAGCCGCGGCTACGCCGCTGACGTGCGCGACGCTGCCTCGGTGCACCTGGCCGCCGCGCGGATCAGGCAGGACCTCGGCGAGCCGTGGCTGCTCGTCAACGCGGCAGGCGTGTTCAGCATCGGCCTGCTGCCCGACACCGACGAGCGGGAGTGGGACCGGATCGTCGACACCAACCTGAAGGGACCGTTCCTGACCTGCCGGGAGTTCCTGCCCGCGATGATCGAGGCGCACGACGGCTGCATCGTCAACATCGCCTCCACCGCGGGCGTGCGCGGCGGCCGAAGGCGTGCGGCCTACTGCGCGTCCAAGGGCGGGCTCGTGCTGCTGACCAGGAGCCTGGCCATCGACCACGGACCTGACGGGGTGCGGGTGAACTGCCTGTGCCCTGGCCTGATCGATACCGAGATGGCCGACTGGATCCGGCACGACGCCGCCGCGATGGCCCAGTTCAGCGGCAGCACGCCGGCCGGCCGGATCGGCTCGCCGGCCGAGATAGCCGCCGCCGTCGCCTTTCTCGCCTCGGCCGACGCGAGCTACCTGCACGGTGCGGTGGTGACGGCCGATGGCGGCGTCACCGCGTGAGTTAGCCGCAGGTGAGCAGTAAGGTGCCGAAGGATCAGGGCAAAAGCGGCGGCACGGGGTCGGCCGCAGCAGTGCCGGCTACGACGGGGCCGGCCGCCGCGGGGCCTACCGCGGCGAGCGTACGGCCGGCCGACAAGCCGACATCGCCTGGCCGGCGCCGAGCTTCCCGGCTGGTCGACATCGCCGAGGCGGTCGGCGTCCACACCTCGACCGTTTCACGCGTGCTCAACGGAGATCCCGCGCAGTCCGTCCGGCCGGAGATCTACCAGCAGATCCTGATGACGGCGCGGCAGCAGGGCTACCGCCCGAACGCGCTCGCCAGGGCGCTGAAGCGGCGCAAGACCGGCGCGTTCGCGTTCGTGATCCCGCTGCTGCGCAACCCGATCTGGGTCAGGCTGCAGCGCGGCGCTCTGCAGCGGGCGACCGAGCGCGGCTACGTCGTCATGATCATGGAAGAGCCGACCGACGACCCGCAGCCGCCCGAGGCCTACCGCTACCTGGTCGACGAGAGCCGGGTGGACGGTCTGCTGATCGCCACCTCGCTGCGGATCGGCGAGCACGCGGGCGGGGTCCAGGTAGTTCCGCACGTCTACGTCAACCGGCGTGGGCCGCACCGCGGCGACAACGTGGTGATGGACGAGCCAGGCGCGGTCCGGCTGTTCATCGACCACGTCGCCCGGCTTGGCCACCACAGCGTCTGCATCATCGACGGCTCGGCCCAAGTGGACACCGTCCACCGCCGGGTCAGCGCGGCCAGGCGGATCTGCGCCGCCCGCGGAATCAGGCTCGCCGTGCTGCACACGGCCGCGACGGAGGAGGGCGGCTGGGATGCCGCCCGCAAGCTGCTGCGCGCCGCCGACCGGTCGACGGCCTGCGGCGTCGGCAGCCTCAACCAGGTGTTCGGGGTCATGGCCGCGCTGCGCGCGGCCGACGTGCCGGTGCCGGAGCAGATGTCGCTGGTGAGCTTCGACGAGGACGAGTGCCTGGCGTTCCTCGACGTGCCCATCACCAGCGTCGCCATGCCGCTCGTCGAGCTGGGCAGCGCGGCCGTGGACGCGCTGATCGCGCGGGTAGAGGGGAACCCGGAACGCGACGTGCTCGTCCGCGAGCCGATGCGCCTCGTCCACCGCGACTCGGTGGCCCCCACCTGGAGCACCCCTCACAACAGTCCGTGACAACGCTGAACCCCTGACGCCGATACAGCGACAGCGATGGCCCATCGCCTTCGGGGGGCCTACCCGAGCGGGAGCGGGTCGGTGGCCAGGCTGTCCTCGCCCTCGAGCAGCGCGGGCGCCCGCTCGAGCACCTGCGGCCGCCGGGCGCCGAGCACGAGCGCGTACGCGATGCCGACGGCGATCAGGCCGATGGTGAGCCATGGCAGGGTGTTGAACGGGCTGGGCTGGCCTGGCCGCAGGTCGCCCCAGACCGGGATGGCCAGCACCGCTACGCCGATGACCGGTGTGATCACCCACAGCCAGACGTTCTTGTGAATGCCCCTGCGGCGGAACTTGGCCCACTCGACGACCAGCGCGACGTTCGCCACCAGGTACATGATGATCAGCCCGAGGATCCCGAACGTGCCGAGGAAGCTGGACGCCGTGCCCGGGTCGGTGAACGCCGTGGAGACGACGCCGATCAGGATGCTGGGCGCTACGAACGCGATCGCGGCGGCCGCCGGCGTCCCGAACCGCGGGCTCACCCCTGCTAGCGCCCTCATCCACAGCCCGCCGCGCGCGCCAGCGAAGATGACCCGCGAGGTCTGGGTGTTGGCCGCGACGTACGAGCTCGTCACGCTGGACAGGAACACCCAGGTGATCAGGGGCGCGAGGACCGGCAGGAAGGACTTGGCCGCGGTGTGGAACGGGTTCGAGTCGCCGGCTAGCGTGCTCGTATGGCCGACTCCGAAGGCCGTTACCAGGGCGTAGGAGCCGACCACGTAGATGATGCCGCTGACGAGCACGCAGCCGAGGACGGCGATCGGGACATTGCGCCGCGGGTCGCGGGTCTCCTCGGCCAGCGGCGCGGCGGCCTCGAACCCCCCGAAGGCCAGGACGGCGAGGCTGAACGCGAGCAGCACGTCGCTCGACTTGCCGCCCGGCCAGGAGAACGGGGTCGCCGACAGCCCGTTCGCACCGCCCTTGGCCAGGATGGTCAGGCTCAGCGCGAGCAGCAGGATCACCTCGAACACATACAGCGCGATCGTGACCCTGACGCCGAACTTCAGGCCGACGACGACAGGAGCGACGACCAGGGCGCCGTAGACGATCGTCACGATCTGCGTGATGCCCCAGATGTGCGGGTCGTTGAGCACGTTCTGCACGATGTAGCTGCCGACGAAGATATAGATGCCGCCGAACGCGATGATGTACCCGAGCACGCAGATCACGCCGATCGCCACCGCCACCTTGGTGCCGATCGCCCGGGTGATGTAGGTGATGAATGACCCCGCGCTCGGGTAGATGCCAGAGAACTGGGCCAGGCTGCTCGCGGTGGCTCCCATGCCGACCATGCTGATCAGGAAGATCAGCGGTGCCGACGCGCCGGCGTAGAAGACCATGTAGCCGGTGGTGAAGAACAGGTTGAAGGCCGGGGCGACCTGGGCCAGCCCCGGCATGATGATGCCGAACATGCCAAGCTGATTGCGCCGAAGGCGCTCGGGGGAATGGGTGACGGCCATTTGCTAGCCCCTTCCATGCCGTCTGACGAAGTCGAGGAAGGTCTGGTTGAACTCGGCGGGGTGCTCCCACACGCAGGCGTGACCGCCCTTGGTGGTGGCCCACTCCGAGCCGGGGATCCCCTCGTGGATCCGCTTGGACAAGGCGACGGGGATGAGGATGTCTTCCTCGCCGGCCAGCACGAGCGATGGCACGGCGATCTGGCTCAGTCGGTCGGTGGTGTCGTGGTTCTGGATCACCGCGAGCTGCGCGAGGTAGGCGTGGACCGGCTGGTCCATGAAGCGCATCGCGGTCTCGAACTCGGCCAGGTCGCCACCCCGCTGCTCGAAGAACGGAAGGGTGAAGGCCCAGAGCGTGACGTCCCGCATGACGAACGGAACTCCGAGGACCGGCGCCATGTCGGCCCACATGGCGAACATCGCCGAGCAGAAGGGCCCGGGCGCGGCGTACGTGCAGCCGAACGTGGCCGAACGCAGGTCGCCCGGGTAGGCGAGGGCGTACTCCTGGGCGATCATGCCGCCCATCGACACGCCCATCAGGTGGAAGTCGGTCACGCCGAGCGAGTCGACCAGCGCCTTGGCGTCGTCGGCCAGCATCCGGCTTGTGTACGGCCCGGCCGGCCTGGAGCTCGCACCGATGCCCCTGTTATCGATGCGAAGCACCCGGTAGCCGGCCGCGAGGAAGTCGTCCATCTGGGCGAACCAGGACTCCAGGTCGTCGGCGAGGCCGTTGATCAGGACGATGGTGTCCTCGCCGTCGCCGTCGAGCTTGTAGTGCAGGCCGATGTCATTGACCCGCGCTATCGGCATCGGAATCACCTCCAGATCGGACGCGGATACGGGCGTGAAGCTCCCTGAGCATGTCCTCGGTGAGGGAGAAGTGCTCTGCTGCGATCTCGGCCGCGCGGTCCTGGTTCCCGGTGATGACGGCGTCGGCGAGTGCCGGGTGCTGCCCCAGGGCCAGCTTGCGGACCTGCGGCGTGTAAGGCTCGGCGTTGAATCCGAGGCTGACCTCGCGCCTGACGTTCGCGCTGAGGTCGACCAGCCGGCGGTTGTGCGTTGCCCTGGCGATCGCCTGGTGCAGCGCGTGATCGGCCAGGCGCGAGGCATCCCTGTCCTTCGCCCTGGCGTAGTCGCCGATGGCCCGCCGGATCGCCCCGATGTCCCTGGTCGTGCGCCGCTGCGCGGCGGTGCGGGCGATCGTCTGCTCGATCAGGCTGCGGAAGTCGAGCACCGCGGTGAGTTCCTGCCAGGCGGGGACCAGGGTGCGGCGGATCATCTCGTCCGCCTCGGGACCCCCGCTGGTCGTGACGAACGTGCCGCCGGCCCGGCCGCGCCTGGTGGTCACGTACCCGGCGGCCTGGAGCCGCTGCAGCGCCTCCCGCACCGTCGTCCGGCTCACCTCGAGCAAGGCGGCGAGATCCCGCTCGGGCGGCAGCCTCTGGTCGGGCACGAATTCGCCGAGCGCGATGGCCGTCACGATCCGCTCGGCAATCCGCTCGCCGGCGGTCTGCATGGTGATCGGGACGAGGTAGTCGGTCATCAGGCCGCCCCCGATCCGGCGTCGGCCATTCCCGATCCGGCGCCGGCCGCCTGCGCCCCGTCGCCGGCCGTGCCAGGCCCGGCCCCGGCTGCGCCAGGCCCGGCCCCGGCTGCGCCAGGCCCGGCCCCGGCCGCGCCAGGCCCGGCCCCGGCCGCGAAGAACTCCGCGATGAACCTGGCCAGTGCCTTGGCCCCAGTTACGATGCTGGCCAGTTCGACCGCCTCGTCGTTGGCGTGGATGTTGCGGGCGCGCGGCCCGTAGGCGAGAGCCGGTACGGCGAACTGGTTGAGGTAGAACCTGGCGTCGGTTGTGGCGCCGAGAGGCGCGCGCCTAGGCGGCGCGCCGGAGGCGGCCAGGTGCGCGGCGGCCATCGCGTCGGCCAGCCAGTGGTCGGCGGGCGGCAGGTGACCCTCGGCACGGAGGCCGACCGGCCGGATCGCCGGCGGGCTGGCGGCGAGCCAGGGATCCGCCGCTCCGGCCGCCGCCACCGCGGCGCTGACCCGCCTGAACGCCTCGTCCGGGCGAAAGGCTCTGGGGAAGCCGACCCTGACCCTGAGCAGGCCCCGGCCGGGCACGCTCGGCGGCCGGTCACCCGCGGCCACCGTGCCGACGCTGACCTTGTACGGCCTGGCGATGTGGCCGAATGCGGGATCCGGCACCGCGTTGATCTCATCTTCGAAGGCCGCCAGCGCGGTCAGGATCGCGGGAAGGCTGTGGACCGGGTTCTGCGCCCGGTCGGCCGACTCGGCGTGGGCCGCGACCCCGGCGATCTCGATCTCGACCCAGAGCACGCCGACCCCGCCGAGCAGCAGATCGAGGTCGGTCGGCTCGAGCACGATGACCGCATCGCCGAGCACGCCGGCGTTGCAGGCCGCGAACGTGCCGTTGCCCGTGCACTCCTCCTCGATGACGGACAGGAAGGACAGTTCCCCGCGCAGCGCCTCGGGCATGGCCGCGCGGAGCGCCGCGACCGCCAGGGCACCGGCGTACGAGCACTCCGCCACCCCGCCTGGCGCGGCCGCGGCCGCGCGGTCGGGGACCGGCGGCTCGGAGACCGCGAACCCGAGCCCGGCCAGCTCCGCGGCGACCACAGCCTGGGCGGCACGCTCGGCGCCGACCGTGCTCGGCGCGGCGACCAGGCGATCGAGGAAGGCGAAGGCCGCTTCGGCCCGCTCCTCGATCGCCGCGTCAATCGCGGCCCAGTGGACTGGCTGCCGCCCGGTCATTCCGCCTCATGGTCTAGTGGACTGACGTTTAGACCATTTTTCATGACAGGGTGCCCCGCCGTCAATCGGTCCGCTGCCGTCACTCCTGGCAGATCCTGCCGTCCCGCCACCCTCGCCGATCTGGCTACTCGTGCCGCTCTCACGCAGTTCCACCCCAGCGCGGCGTGGCCGGACTGGCCTAAAGCGGGCCGAGAGCGGTAGAAAGCGGGTGGTTAGCCTGGATGCGGGCGGGAACCTGTCGAAGCGCCAGTCCGTTCACCTAGTTAACCAAGTGGCGGTGCCCGCGTCGCTTTCGCGAAGGATGCCGGATGAATCGGCTGAATCCTGAATCGCCCTTCTTGCGGCTATCATCCGGCTGTGTCGCGTATCGGCTAACCTGCCGCCCGGGTGATCGGCGCCACTGCTCCGGAGGGTTCAATGATGCACATTCGGTCGCGGCGGTCGAAGATCCTCGGCCGGACCGCGATCTCCCTCGTCGCCATCCTGGTCGTGATCACCGCCGGCGTCTTCGCCGCCGTGCGGCTGGAGCTCTCCGGTATCACGCACCTGACCAGGATCGACTCGCACGCGCGGCCGCCGAGATATACCAACGCGCTGAACATCCTGCTGCTCGGCTCGGACACCAGAACCGGGCGCAACGGCGCGATCGGCGGCCCGAATGGCTGTGCGTGCTCGGACACGATCATGGTCGCGCATTTTTCCCCCGGGCGCGGCGATGTCACGGCAGTCAGCATCCCGCGGGACACCGTGGTCCCGCTCTACGCCTGCTCGCCGTGGAACGGAACGCCCGGACAGCGGGCCGACCGCTACGCCGTCGAGCGGATCAACGCCACGCTGGCGGCTGGCGGTCCCGAGTGCGTGCGCGAGACCGTCGAGCAGCAGACAGGCATCTACATCAATGACGTCATCGAGCTGAACTTCACCGGCTTCGAGAAGGTGATCAACGACATCGGCGGGGTCAACGTGTGCCTGCCGTTCGCCATCCACAACGTGATCACGGCCACCGAGGGGTCGGGCCTGGACCTGAAGGCGGGCGAGCATCACATCGACGGCAGGGTCGCGCTCGAGTTCTGGCGCACCCGCTACAACGTCGCCGACGGCTCGGACATCGCCAGGATCGCCCGCGACCAGTACCTGATGGCGCAGATCGTCAAGGGCGTCCTGCACAGCGGCCTGCTTCGCAGCCCCACCAAGATCATTTCGGTCATCGGCGATGTCGCCGACGCGATGTCGACCGACGCCAGCGATACCGAACTGCTGCACATCGCGACCAGCCTGCGCCACATCTCGGCTTCGGATGTGCAGTTCATCACCGCGCCGTGGACGTCCTACCCGTACGACCCCAACGAGGTCGAGTTCGCGCAGCCGCAGGCTGACGCGATGTTCTGGGCGCTCGCCCATGACACGGCGCTGCCGCCGACAGGCAAGAAGTCCCACCTGCGGACCGAGAGCGTCAAGGGCCAGCGGAACGGCCCGATCGACGAGGGCCCGGCCGGCCACCTGCTGACGCTGATTCCGTCACAGGTCAAGGTCCTGGTGCTGAACGGATCGAGCCGCGGCGACCGCACCAGCCAGGCGGAGGCCGGCCTGACCAGCCGCGGCTTCGACGTCCTCGGCACCGGCTACGCCTCGGCCACCGGCTACCGCGACTCGGTGATCGAGTACGGCCGCATCGCCGACCTGGCGGCTGCCAGGACGCTGCGGGGGCAGGTGCCCTCGGCGTCGCTCAAGCTGGTGCCCGGGCTGGCGGCGGGTACGGTCGACCTGGTGCTCGGGTCGCGCTTCACCAAGCTGGCCGCGGCCAAGCCGACCTCCCGTAGGTCCATCACGTCGCTGTCGAACGACTACGGCGGTATTACCGCCAGAGTCTCGTGCCGTAACCGCGCCTTCTACGCATCCAACGGGGTATCTCAGGGCCGGGCCGGTCCCTGCCGGTGCGGCTAGGGCCGCACGCCCTAGCTCCGGTAACGTGCGATGCGCACGCTGATCCCCGCCGGAGGTGACAGATGAGGTACGTGAACCTGGGCAGGACCGGCCTTCGGGTCTCCCGGATCTGCCTCGGGATGATGAGCTACGGCAACGACAGCGACCGGCAGTGGGTGCTCGACGAGGACGCCGCCGAGCCGATCGTCAAGGCGGCGGTCGAAGGCGGCGTCACGTTCTTCGACACCGCCGACGTCTACTCCGGCGGGGCCAGCGAGGTGGCCACCGGGCGCCTGCTCGCCAAGTTCGCCGGCCGTGACCAGGTCGTCGTGGCGACCAAGGTGCACGGCGCGATGGGTCAGGGCGAAAGGACCGCGGGCTGTCCCGCAAGCACATCCTGGCCGGAATCGACGCCTCGCTGCGCCGCCTGAACATGGGCTACGTGGACTTGTACCAGATCCACCGCTGGGACCCCAGGACGCCGGTGCAGGAGACCATGCAGGCGCTCAACGACGTCGTGCACGCGGGCAAGGCCAGGTACATCGGCGCGAGCTCGATGTTCGCCTGGCAGTTCGCCAAGGCGCAGCACGCCGCCGACGCGGGCGGCTGGACCAGGTTCGTCTCGATGCAGAACCACTACAACCTGCTGTACCGCGAGGAGGAGCGGGAGATGATCCCGCAGTGCATCGACCACGGCGTCGGGTTGATCCCGTGGAGCCCGCTCGCCCGCCGCGTGCTGGCCGGCAACCGGACTCGTTCTGGCGAGCGGCGCACGACCCGGGCCGGCACGGACCCGTTCAGCGACTCGCTCTATGCGATGCCGGCGGACTTCCACGTGGTGGACCGGGTCGCCCGGTTGGCGGCCGACCGCGGGGCGCCGCCCGCACGGGTCGCGCTGGCCAGGCTGCTGCAGCGCCCGGGGGTGTCGGCGCCGATCGTCGGCGCGACCAGGTCTGGGCACCTCGATGACGCGCTGGCCGCCGAGGAACTCGAGCTGACCGGCGAGGAGGCACGGCTGCTCGAAGAGCCCTACGTCCCGCATCCCGTGCTCGGGCACATCTGAGGCCGGCTGGATTCCGGCCGTGCGGCCCGCACGGTCCGGATCCCGGGCACCTGGCGCGGGGCGCCGCGCCGCCCTCACGCGGCGCCCCGCCTCCGGTTTCCATGATCGTTGCGGATTGACGTCATATAGACCGGTCAATCCACCACGATCATGGTCTGCCGAGACTACTGCGGTCCGAATACGGCCCGAGTACGGCCTGAGCCGGTGCCGACAGGCCGCTAAATTTCACCGCCGATTCTCGCATGCCGAGCTACTATGGTTAGTTGATTGCCTGCGGCAATTCAGCATTGCCTCAGGAATGGGGGAGTGACCGTGCCAGCGCAGCCGGAAAGAGCATCGGAATGCTGCTCGGGGCGGCGCGCGGGGCAGTTCGCAGGCTTAGTGACGGCCAGGGGGGCGGGGGTATGCAGACGGCGCGGTGGACACTGCCGGTGATGGTCGCAACGATGGTGGCGGGGACCGCGTGGACGCTGGTCACTCCGATCACCGGAGCTGTGGCCGCGAGCCGCCCGGCCATTGCGGCCGGCTCCGTCACGGTCGGCTCCGTCACGGCCGGCTCCGTCACGGCCGGGTTGACCAGGACCGCGGCGACTGGCCGTGCACCGCTGGTCACCGGCCAGGTCCGGCACCGGCACTCCAAGCGCGGGCTGCCCGCTCCGCTGACGAGCCGGGCGATGCGGCTGGCCAACGAGACCAGGCAGGGGCAGGCCCGTCGGTATCTGCGGCACGCGCGCCCGCCGGCGGCGCGGGACCTCGCCGCGACTCAGCGGGCGCAGATAACCAATTACTTCTGCGGGCCGGCCACGGTCACCGAAATGCTCGCCCAGATGCATATTGTCCTTAGTCAGCGAGCGGCGGCACGGGCACTCGGGACAACCCGGAACGGCACCGACTGGTCCAATTCGCATGGCTATCCGCTGCCGCGCGTCCTGAATTCTCACCAGAAGCGCAACAAGTATGTGGCCGTTGGCCTGCCATGGTCACCGACGGCCGCTCAGATCGCGGTTCTCAGGATGGACCTGGTCCGCGATATCAGCCAGCGACGCGGGGTGCCCATCGCCGGCGCCGCCTACGAGGTGCCGGGCGGCCCGCACCTGGTCGGGCACCCGTCGGGGCAGACGATCATGCACTGGTTCGACATCCGCGGCTACTCGCGGTCGGGCGCCGTGATCGACTACGAGGACTCTGTGCACGGCGCGTCCAGCATCGGCTGGTCCGCCGCCGTACCCGGCTACGCCGCGCTGCCTACGGCCACGATCGCCGGGATTCTCGGGGCCCGCGGCTACGTCTGGTAGCGGGTCGGCGTGATGAGCACGACGGACCGCCGTCCGGCCTGTTCCGGCTGGCAAGCCACTGCGGTCGTCGCGGCGCTGCTGATCGCCGGGTGCACCGCGTCGCCTGGTCAGGCGGGGGCGGGTCAGGCAGGGGCGGCTGACCCGGCCGGCGGCTCGCGTCCAGGCGGGGCCGCGGCCGGTCACTCCCGAGCCGGTCACGCCCAAGCCGGTCAGGCCGGAGCCGCGCGCGCCGGGGGCGGCCGTTCGGGCCAGCCGGCCGCCGGCGTCACCGCGTTCTGCGCCGCGCGGCCCCTGGCCGGCCTGAGGGCCTCGCTCGCGCGCGCCGTGCCCGGGTCGTTGCGCAGCGAGATCATCCCGCTGGGCATCACGGAGGACGGTGCGACCGCGTACGTGTCCGCATGGACCCGGCGGTTCGCGGGTGTCGCCGCGCTCAGCCTGCGTGCCGGACGGCTGCACCCGATACTCCGGTTCGGCGACCCGGCAGCCGACCAGGCCGACGGCGCGTGGGGCGGACGATGGCTGGTCTGGACCCAGACGTACTCGCTGGCCAGCCTCGACGACTTCACCGTCCTCGGCTGGGACTCGGTCACCGGCCACCTGATGCGGCTCGGCCACTCGATCTCGGGGCAAGGCGGCACGCCCTGGCCGAGCCCGTGGCACGCCCCGGCCGTCAGCGGGCACTACGCGGCCTGGGCGCAGGGCTACGGTCCCGGCGGCCTGGTCCAGATCCGCCTCGCCGACCTGAGCACCGGCCGGGTCCGCGTGATAGCCAGCGGGCACCTGCAGGCGCCGTTCTTCGACGGCCGCCTGCTGGTCTGGCCGGCTTCGGACCGGCCGGGCGCGCTGACCAGCCTGCATGCGTACAGCCCGGCGACCGGTCGGCCGGCCGCGTTGCCCGTCGTGCTGCGCCAGGTCAGGGGAACCGACTTCGTGGCCACGGACGGCACGCGCACCGCGTACCTGAGTCCGGGCCTGAACGCGCTCTCTTACTCACCGGCACCGAACCTGGCTGCCTCCGTCGTGCTCAGACTGCCGCACGGGGATTCGTTCTCCGACCTGGGCATGGCGCAGGGGGCGCTCGCTTGGACGACCACGCGCGCCACCTACCTGGCCAGTACCAGCACTGGCGGCTACCTGCAGGTGACGCCGGCGTACGGCTTCGCCGTGGCCGGCGCCGGGCCAGACGTGCTGGTCTCTGACGCGCCGGCCAGCAAGGTCGACCATCCGGCGCTCGCGCTGCACGTGCTCAACGCGGCCGGCGTCGGCCGGGCCGCTGCCAGGTGCTAGCGCCGCTGCGGTTGCCCGCAGTCCGGGCATAGGCCGAACAACTCCACCGTGTGCCCGACGTCGGAAAAGCCGGCCTGCTGCGCGACCTGCTCCGCCCACCGCTCGACGGCCTTGCCCTCCACCTCTACGCTGCGGCCGCAGTTCCGGCAGGTCAGGTGATGATGGTGGGTGTCGGTCTGGCACCGCCGGTACAGGATCTCGCCGGTGGAGTCCCTGATCGCATCGACCCGTCCGGTCTCGCTGAGCACCTGCAGGTGCCGGTACACCGTGGTCAGGCCGACCTGCTCGCCGCGTTTGCGCAGCTCGGCGTGGATCTGCTGAGCGCTGCAGAACCCCGGCAGCCGATCGAGGACGGCGGCGACCGCCTCGGCCTGCCGGGTTCCGCGAACCCGGGTGCCGTGCGGCCGGGCGTCAGGCGCCCGCTCTGGGACGTTCACAACTCGCACGCTAGCAGCAGGCCGGGCACGGTCCGTCCGGTCCGCGCCGAGTCGGCGTCCCCCCGGCCGGGGTCTGCGGGAAGATGGGTGGATGGCTGACCGGCTGCGGAACGCGACGAGTCCTTACCTGCTCCAGCACGCCGACAACCCGGTGGACTGGTGGCAGTGGGGCGACGAGGCCTTCGCCGAGGCGCGGCGCAGGGATGTGCCCGTGCTGCTCTCGGTCGGCTACTCCGCGTGCCACTGGTGCCACGTGATGGCGCACGAGTCGTTCGAAGACGAGGCGACCGCCCGGCTGCTGAACGACAGCGTGGTGCCGGTCAAGGTCGACAGGGAAGAGCGTCCCGACGTCGACGCCGTCTACATGACGGCGACACAGGCAATGACCGGCCAGGGCGGCTGGCCGATGACCGTGTTCCTGACCCCGGACCGGGAGCCTTTCTACTGCGGTACGTACTATCCGCGCGAGCACTTCAAGCAGCTGGTCTCGGCCGTGGCGCGAGCCTGGCGCGAGGACAGGGAGGGCATCGCCGGCCAGGCACGCAAGGTCACCGAGGTGCTGGCCTCCGCCGGCGGCGGTGCGGCTGGGATCGGTGGTGCGGCGGGGGGCGGGGGCGCCGGCCCCGTCCAGGCCGACGTCTGCGACGCGGCCGTGACGATGCTGGCCCGGCGATACGACGCGGCACGCGGCGGCTTCGGCGGCGCACCCAAGTTCCCGCCGTCGACCGTGCTCGAGTTTCTGCTGCGGCACGGCCAGCGAACCGGGTCGGCCGGGAATGCGGTCGCGATGGCCGCGGGAACCGCGGAGGCGATGGCCAGGGGCGGCATCTACGACCAGCTCGGCGGCGGCTTCGCGAGGTACAGCGTCGACGCGGACTGGGTCGTGCCGCACTTCGAGAAGATGCTCTACGACAACGCGCAGCTCGCGCGGGTCTACGCGCACTGGTGGCGGCGGTCGGGCGGCGACCTGGCGCGCCGGGTCGCCGTGCAGACCTGCGACTGGATGATCGCGGACCTGCGGACCAGCGAGGGCGGTTTCGCCAGCGCGTTCGACGCGGACAGCGAGGGCGAGGAGGGCGCGTTCTATGTCTGGACTCCTGCCCAGCTTGCCGATGTGCTCGGCGCCGACGACGGGGCGTACGCGGCGCAGCTCTTCGCGGTCTCGCCGTCCGGCACGTTCGAGCGCGGCCGCTCGGTGCTGCAGCTCAGGGCGGACCCGGCTGACTGGCCGCGATACGAGCGGATCAGGTCGGCGCTGCTGACCGCCCGCGCCGCCCGCGCGTGGCCCGCCAGGGACGACAAGGTCGTCGCCGCGTGGAACGGACTGGCGATCGCGGCCCTGGCCGAGGCCGGGCTGCTGTTCGACCGGGCCGACTACGTCGATGCCGCTCGGGACGCCGCGGAACTGCTCGCTGCCGTGCACCTGGCCGACGGGCGGCTGGCCAGGACGTCGATGCACGGGGTCGCGGGCCGCAGCGCCGGCGTTCTCGAGGACTACGCCGACGTCGCGGCCGGGCTGCTCGCGCTGTCCGCGGTGACCGGCGAGCCGCGGTGGGTCACCCTGGCCGGGGACCTGCTGGATGCCACGCTCGAGCGGTTCCGCGACGCTGGCGGCGGCTTCTATGACACGGCCGACGACAGCGAGCAGCTGATCTACCGGCCGGCCGACCCGGCCGACGGCCCGACTCCGTCCGGGACCTTCGCGGCCGCCAGCGCGCTGCTCAGCTACGCGGCGCTGACCGGGTCGGCCCGTCATCGCGACGCCGCGGCGGCCGCGCTCGGCCCGGTAACCGACCTAGCCGCCCAGTACCCGCAGGCAGCGGGCTGTGGGCTCGCGGTCGCCGAGGCGTTTCTTGCCGGTCCCGACGAGATCGCGGTCATCGGCCAGCTGGCGGACGGGCGGACCAGGGCGCTGCACAAAGCCGCGGCGCTCGGCGCCACGCCGGGTGCCGTGCTCGCGGTCGGCGAGCCAGCTGGCCCCGCGGCGCCGGGCGCGGAGCACGCCATACCGCTGCTGGCCGGGCGAGGGCTCGTCGGCGGCCAGCCGGCCGCCTACGTCTGCCGCGGCTTCAGCTGCCGGCTGCCGGTCACCACACCGGGCGACCTGCTCGCGATGCTCCGCCGATAGGTCACTGCGCCGGTCCGGCCGTAGTCCTGCGCCGGTCCGGCCGAGTCACGCCGGTACCTGCTGCCGCGAGGCTCTGGCCGGCGTCGGGCGCGGCGGATGGCACGGTCGCCCTTCGACGGCTCCCGCCTCGTCATCTCCGTGCCGCCTGCCGGTTACGTTGCGCACATAGGATCTGTACTGGGGATGATGCTTTCGGGGCCGTTCGGCACTTTCTTGTGCCGTCCGGGGGAGGCATAATTCCCGATAGAGCGAGAGATGCCCCCGAGCGGAAGGACCGCGGTGCCCTCCTTGGCGCGTCGGCTGCTCCCCGTCGTGGCCCTGACTGTTGCCCTTTTCCTGATCATGACGGGGCTGATCGACCGCGCTGGTTTCGCGCTCACGGTGCCGGCCGGCCAGGCCGCCCGACCGGCGGGAGTGGCTCTGGTCGCGGCGAGCGACCGCACGGCCGGTATCAGCGCCACGGTCGGCGCCATGCCCGGCGCTCAGCACCGGACGCGCGATCCCTGGCGTTCCGCAGGGGGACACGCGGATACCGCGACGGCGGTCGCCGCGGAGCCGCTGCCGTCGGCGCGCGGTGCAACCACCCGGCGCGCAGGCCACCTGCTCCAGGCCGATGTGCTGGTAGTGGCGCAACGGTCCTTGCCGGCCCGCCTGGTGGCCAGGCTGCGCCGCCTCGGCGGCGTGGCGGCCGCGGTGCGGGTGGACGCCGGACGGGTTCGCGTGAACGGCGTCTTCGTGAATGTGCTCGGCGTAAACCCGGCAGCCTTCCGTCCGTTCGCCGCCAGGCCGACCGCCCGTTCCGCCGCTCTCTGGGAAAACGTCACCGCGGGCGGCATCGCCATCTCCTACACGATGGGCCGCCAGGACCGGCTCAGCCCGGCCAAGCCCGTGCGGGTCGTCGGCGCCAGCCCGATGAAGCTTCCGGTGGCCGGGTTCGGCACGGTGGGCATCGGCGGCGTCGACGCGGTGGTCTCCGATGCCGTCGCCCGGTCGCTCGGCCTGCCGTCGGCGAACGCGATCGTCGTCAGCGCCCCGCACACCAGGCTCGACCGGCTGATGGCCAAGATCAAGCGGCTGGCGCCGGCCCGGACGGCCGTCGCGCCCCTGGTGACCCAGGTGGTGGTCGGCAACGCGACCGTGACCACCGGCGCGGCCGGCGCGGTCGGCATCGGCGCCGGCCAAGGTCACGGCCTGACCCCGCTCGAGGTGGCCAACTTCCTGGCGGCGGCCAAGAGCCGGCTGGGCATGCCGTATGTCTGGGGTGGCGCCGGGCCGACGCAGTTCGACTGCTCGGGCCTGGTGCAGTGGTCGCTTGCCCAGGCCGGGGTCATCATGCCGCGGGTGGCGGCGGATCAGGCACGTACCGGGCCCCTGCTGCGGCTCAGCGACCTGAGGCCGGGGGACTTGCTCTTCTACCACACCGACCCGACCGCCCCGAGTTACATCTCGCACGTGGCCATCTACATCGGCAACGGCCAGATGATCCAGGCGCCGGAACCCGGCATGAACGTCGAGATCGTTCCGGCCGACTTCGGCGCCGGCTTCGCCGGCGCGGTGCGGGCCTACCCGAAGGTCGCCGCCGCGGTCGCCGGCAACCCTGCCGGTTGAAGTCGCCGGCAACCCTGCCGGTTGAAGTCGCCGGCAAGGCCGCTGGCTGCCAGCGACCGCGCCAGTGCCGCCCTGCCGCGCCGGTGTAACCGAACTTTTTCGCAGTGGCGTATAAAGATGTCCGCGCTCGTGAGAGTCGGCCGTCCGCACGGGAGATTGCGAGCCATCGAGTGATGTGTAATCATCATTACATGAATACAGATCAGGGTCAGCAGCACGTCTCGGCGGCCGACCGCCTTCGCGGCTGGTTCACCGGCCGGATGCCCGAGGAGTGGCTCGACGGCGCGCTCGAGGTCAGGCTGGATCGCGAGGAGATCACGGTCATCCTGCCGATCTCCGCGCCGCAGACCGCCGAGGGCGCATCGGAGGCCGAGCAGTCCGCGGCGTGGGACGGGCGCGCCCGCCGCTTCCGCGAGGAGACCAGGCAGCACCGGATCGAGATCGCACAGGAAGCCGAGCACACCCATGGCCGCAAGGTGTCGTGGGGCGTGCGCTCGGCGGACCAGACCGTCATGTTCACGACGTTCTCCGTGCCGGTCATGACGAGGCTTCGGCAGGCCGAGCGGCTGGTACTCGACACGCTCGTGGACGCGGGCGTGGCACGAAGCCGGAGCGACGCGCTGGCCTGGTGCGTTCGCCTGGTGGGAGAGCACGAGGACGCCTGGCTCGGTGACCTGCGCGGGGCCCTGCGCCGAGTCGAGCAGATCAGGTCCGAGGGCCCGCGGTCGTCCTGACCGACGGGGCTCGCGGCCGGGCGGGCAGACGGAGCCCGCAGGCCGGCTGATCGACCGGCCTCCGCGGCCAGGCTGGCAGACGGGGGCCCGCGGGCGGGCCGGCAGACGGGCCCGCGGGCGGGCCGGCAGACGGAGGGCCCGCGGCGGGGGCGCACCGGCGACCCATTTAGCACGTAAAGTCTGCGTCAGCTGGCGCCGCAGATCCTTCGCCTAACCACAAATCCTTCGGCTTGGCGGGCGCTTTGCCGCCGCCCTCCGCCTGTCGTGCCCGGATCGAGGAAGCAGAACCGGACATGAGCCTGGGTACGGGGGTGCGGACACCGATTTCCGGCGCGGGGTGCCGGCCGCGCGGTCAGGCGGCACGGTGCCCGACCGCGCCGGCGAGTGGCGGAGCGCCGGGTACGGCCTGACCGCGGGCGGCGGAGCGCCGGATCGCCTTGCCCGCCGGAAAGCGCCAGGTTACCGGCGGGAAGCATTTGGTATCCAGGGGATATTTGATCCTGCCTGTGCCGGGGTACACTCCCCAGATCGATCCCGCAAGTCCGGGCGTATTTTGGGCTGCCCGAACTGGCATGTACCCCGCAAGCGGAGCATCAGCGCGTCCGCCGACGAGGAGGAGCAGTCGTGGTGTATGAGGTGAGGGCCGCGCAGGTGGAGTTCAACCCGACCGCCGAGCGGCTCCGCGAGCTGACCGAGAAGATGCCCAACAGCCAGCTGACCGAATTCGGCAACGTCGTAGTCAAGGCCAGGGTGGACTCTAGGAGCACCAGGTCAACGTTCGTCGTCGATGACTCAACCAACGCCACCAAGCAGACCATCTCGCGAGCAGAATACGACCGGATCTCCGCCGAGCAGGACGCCTACATTGCGGGCCAGCATATGGTCGTGGTCGACGGCTACATCGGCTCCGATCCCGGCTTCCGCACCAGGGCCAGGCTCGTCATGGAGGCGGCGAACGCGAATGTCGCCGGAATGCAGCAGCAGCTCTACTATCCGGTCGACCCCGACTACGACCCGGCGACTTGGGAGCCGGACACCGCCGTCGTCTACACGCCCAACCTGCCCGCCCCCGGTTACCCCGACGACCGCGTTATCGCTGTCGACCTCAATGCCAACATCACCCGCGTGCTCAACTCGGACTACTTCGGCGAGTCCAAGAAGGGCGGGCTGCGGATGTGGAACAACATCGTCTACGACCGCGGCGGCCTGGCGCTGCACGCCGGCTGCAAGGTGATGCCGAGGGGGGGCGACCCGACATCGATCCTGATCGTCGGCCTGTCGGGTACAGGCAAGACGACGACCACGTTCACCACCCAGCTCGAAAGCAAGCCGGCCCAGGACGACTTCGTCGCGCTGATGCCTGGCGGCAAGGTGTATACGACCGAGAACGGCTGCTTTGCCAAGACCTTCGGCCTCGACCCGCGGTACGAGCCCGCGATCTACCACGCGACCACCAAACCTGACGCCTACCTGGAGAACGTCTCGGTCGACGAGGACGGCAAGGTCGACTTCTTCGACACCTCCTACACCAAGAACGGCCGCACCACCTGGCCGTTCCGCTACGTTCACCCGTGGCCAGGCAACGAGGTCCCGACCGCTGAGTTCCTGCTGATCCTGAACCGGAACGAGAACATCGTGCCCGCTGTGGCGCGGCTGGACCGGGCGCAGGCCGCCGCGTACTTCATGCTCGGCGAGACCACGGGCACGTCGGCCGGCGGCAAGGACGAGGAGGGCAAGTTCCTGCGGGTGCCGGGGACCAACCCGTTCTTCCCGAGGGACATGGCCGACATGGGCAACCGGATGCTCGAGCTGCTCGACAGCCGCGAGCTCAAGGTGTTCGTGCTCAACACCGGCCGGGTCGGCGGTACCGACGACGCTACCTCGAAGAAGGTGACGATTCCCTACTCGTCGGCGATCGTCCAGGCGATCGTCGAGGACACGATCCGCTGGGAGACCGACCCGGACTTCGGCTACGAGGTCGCCAAGTCGCTGCCCGGGATCGAGGATGTCGAGATCCTGCAGCCGCGCAAGCTGTATGAGCGCCAGGGCCGGGTGGCCGACTACGACGCCATGGTCGAACGGATCAAGAAGGAGCGCAGGGAGTACCTGGTGTCGTTCCCCGGCCTGGACGAGGCGATCGTCAAGTCGATCCGCTGAGCCGCCCGGTGGGCGGGTGACACGGCGCGGGTGTGCCGGATCTCCCATTGCCGGTGTTAACGTTCCGTTATGGGAGAACTACGTTGCGTAGATGGCTCGCTGCTGGGCGTGGCCGCGATCCCGTGCCGTGACCAGGCAGGCAGACCCTACGACGTCACGCTGCGGCTGGTACTTGACCGCCGGCCGTTCGCGATCGTGGGACAGCGCTGCGGCCATCAGCTAGCGGCCCTGGCCGCGCAGGTACGGGCCGCGCGGGAGGACCCAGAGCAGGCCTGCTGCTGGCCGGATCCCGACGACAGGTTCCCGGTGCCTGGCGAGACCGGCGGCCGGGGCGGATCGCTGTCCCGCCTCCAGCCAAGCGAACGGGAGTACTTCACGCTGCGGTCCAGGGACCGTGGTGATCTGCCGGGCGGCGGGGAGATCCGTTGCCTGCTCAGGTCGAGCGCGCACTGGCACCCGGGCGGGCCCGCGCCCGGCAGTCCGGCGCCTGGCAGTTCCGCGTCCGCCGCGCCGGCGCCCGGCAGTCCGGTGCCCGGCAGTTCCGCGCCTGGCGGCTCAGCCCCTGGCTGCACGCGTGCGGGTGGCGCGGCTCCGGGATACTGGCGGCTGAGTCGCCGTGCGGTCCTTGAGGCGTGGGGTGACAGTGGAACGGGTGTACGAGCTGTGCTGACATCGGCCGAACTAGTCACGTTCTTGGATACGGTGCTAAGTGAGCCGGACGGCGGCGCCCCGGCAAGCTCGCCGTCGGCCGTCCGCACGGCCGAGTGCCAGCAGGGGCGACTCGGCCGGCCGACGTCGCGGCAGCGAGGAAGGGTGCCGGATGGGTCTGCGCGATCTCGTCTACCGGCTCTACGAGCGGCGGCTCGGAGCGTCGCTCTCGCCGTCGGTAACCCCCAGGCACGTGGGAGTGATGTGCGACGGTAACCGTCGCTGGGCTCGCTCGGCCGGATTCCTCGACGTCAGCAGCGGTTACCGTGAGGGCGCCGACAAGATCTTCGAACTGCTCGACTGGTGCCGGGAGGCCGGGGTCGAGGTGGTCACCTTGTGGCTGCTCTCGACCGACAACCTCCTCGGCAGGCCGGAGTCCGAGCTCGAGCCCCTGCTCGAGATCATCGAGAACACCGTCAGGCAGCTTGTCGCGCAGCGCTGGCGAGTCAAGCCGGTCGGAGCGCTCGACCTGCTGCCGGCCGAGACGTCCCGGGTGCTCAAGGACGCCGGCGAGGCCACGGCCGACTACCCCGGCCTGCTCGTGAACGTGGCGGTCGGCTACGGCGGCCGCCACGAGATCGCGGACGCCGTCCGGGCGCTGCTCCAGGAGCACGCGACGAAGGGCACGACGATCGAGGAACTGGCCGAGATCCTGGACGTCGAGCACATCGCCGAGCACCTGTACACGGCCGGCCAGCCGGATCCCGACCTGGTGATCAGGACGTCGGGGGAGCAGCGGCTCGGCGGCTTCCTGCTCTGGCAGAGCGCGCACTCGGAGTTCTACTTCTGCGACGCCTACTGGCCGGCCTTCAGGAAGGTCGACTTCCTCCGCGCGCTGCGCTCGTACGCCGGGCGGCACCGCAGGTTCGGCTCTTAACCGGCCAGCCGCTCAGCCGGCCAGCCGCTCAGCCGGCCAGCCGCTCAGCCGGCCAGCCGGCCAGCCAGCGGGGCGGCCAGCCGCTCAGCCGGCCAGCGCGGCCGCCGTGAGCCCGCGAGGCGCCTTGGTCAGCTTGCCGTGCTCGTCCAGGTAGATGCCGCAGTAGCTGATCAGCACGCGGCTGCCCTTGGGGTCCGGGTCGAGGGTGGCGGCCTGGCACCCGACCCGCCTGGCTACCACGACGGCCCGGCCGAGCGGGGCTCCGGTGCTGGCGTCCGCGGGCTGGAAGACCTCCGTCCCGCTGGCCGGGCACTTCTCGAGCGCGGCGAACCGGCCGCTGCCGACGAGCCAGGCGGTGGCGTCGGGAACGCAGGCCGCGCCTGGCAACTCGGCCGACAGCCAGCTCGACCTGGCCGGCGTTACCGACGTGCTCCTGGCGGTGTTCAGCGTGACCGGCCCGGCCGCGGCAGCCGCCCCGGCCGGCCTGCCCGGCAGGTAGCTCAGGTGCCGTCCGTCCGGTGCCCAGGACAGGCTCGTGACCAGGTTCGCCCGGACAGACCGCAGCCGCCAGGCACGATCCGTTCCGTGGTGGCCGGGCAGCGGCAGTACCTCGATCCTGGGCCGCGCCGACGGCCGGTGAAGGGCGACGGCGACGCGGCTCCCGTCGGGACTGACGGCTGCCGAGGTCACGATCTCGGGAAAGAACATTGGCCCGAACGGATCGTTCGTGCCGGCCGCCGTCACCAGGGCAAGCTGGGCGGGCCGGACTGTCCGCCACGGTTCCGGGCTGGCGAACATGACCACCCAGCCGCCTGCCGGGTTGGTGACCAGCACGGGCGGCGTGCCGGCTGGGGCCCCGAGACCGGGGACAGGAACGGGGGCGCTCGCCGAACCCATCCTGGTCATGACGAACCGGTCGGCGGCATCCAGGCCGAGCAGCAACTGCCCGGCGCCCGGCGGTGGCAGCGCGGGCACCATCCGGCGCCAGCGGGTTGCCGCGCCCCGCGGGTTCGCCGCCTTGCTCGCCGCGTCGGTCGGGCTGGCCGTGGCCATGCTCGGGTGCACCGGGACAGATGACCGGCCGCCGGAGAAGAGCGCCGCTCGCGTCGGATTTGCCTGCGGCGGGATCGCGCCTGCCGGCGATGTCAGGCCAGGAGACTCCGGGCCCGAATGGCTCGACCAGGCCAGGCCGCCCGCCGCCTGCGGCGCTCCGAAGCCGCCGGCCAGCGCCATCGTCCACGCGATCGTGGCCAGCCGCAGCCTCGCGCGCCGCCGTCGGCCTCTGCTGATCGCGTGTTCGGCCGGCGGGACGTCGACGGCAATCCGCGCGACCTGCTCGAAAAGCTCCCGCAGGCGGTCGTCAGACATGGCTGGCCTTCGGTTCGGCGCGGGCTTGCCAGGCCGGGACGGGGTGCAGTCGCCGCAGGCTCGCCCCCGGGGGTTCCGGGGGGTCGTCCCCGCGGGCCAGCACAGCCTCGGCCGGCTCGACCACGCGTACGGCCTCCGCCAGCGAGGTCCTGCCACGCGACAGCCAGCTCTTGACGCTTCCCGCCGGGCAGCTCAGCTCGGCCGCGATCTGGTCGACGGTCAGGTCACACAGGTAGTGCAGCACGAGCACGGTCCGCTGCCGCTCGGGCAGCGTCCGCAGCCCGCTCACCAGCGCGACCGTGTCCGTGCTGGCCTCCGGTGCCTGCCGCTCGGCCGTGTGAGCTGCGACGGTCCTGGCCACCCGGCTCCGCCGCCAGCGGCTGGCGGCAAGATTGGTCGCGACCCGGCGCACCCAGGCCTCTGGCGAGTCGCACTCGCGGACCGCCGGCCAGCGCTGCCAGGCGCGGGCGAACGCCTCCTGCGCGATGTCCTGGGCCTCGGCCAGGTCCGCGGTGAGCGCGTAGGCATGCCGGACGAGACGAGCGGCGGCACCGGCATAGAACTCGTCGAAGCTCGGCCGCTGGCCGGTTCCCGTCATGGGGCTAAGGCGGGGAACTGCCGGCCCGGCGGCCTGGCCGGCCGGCTCGGTTGTCTCACATGTCGTTTGACGCGCCAGCGCCGTGATTGGTTACAGGACCGTCAATTTGGCATGGCAATGTGTGTGAGCCGATCCGCATCCGTCGAGTTCGTGGTGCGCCGCTACTTCCCCATCATGCCCTCTCGCGGATACCGTCGGGACTGACGGGTGGTGCGTAGCCGCCCGGCGGGAAGGCCCTCGAGATTCTCGAGCTTCGCGTCCTGGCACGCAGGCGAGATGAGCGAAGGGCCGGCGCCCGGCCCGACGCTGGCCGGTCCCGGTCCCTCCGACACGTTTGCGTCCGACGCGGCGCCGTAACGGCGCTCAGGGGAGAGTGAGTGGCTATTTCCGCATCAGCCCGCGCATCGCGCCCGAACCGCATCAGCCTTCAGGAGTCAGCAGCCAGCTCAGGTGACGCGTCCAGGTCGCCGGGCAGGCGGTCACGGCGGGCCGGTCCCGTCGCGGGCTCGCAAGCCCCGGCCTGGCCGGGCACCGGAGCCGACCGCCGCACGTACGTGCTCGACACCAGCGTCCTGCTCGCCGACCCCGGCGCCATCGGCAGGTTCGCCGAGCACCGGGTCGTGCTGCCGCTGGTCGTGATCACCGAGCTCGAGGCCAAGCGGAACCACCCCGAGCTTGGCTTCTTCGCGCGGGCGGCGCTGCGTCACCTCGACGACCTGAGGGTTACCTGCGGCCGGCTCGATGCCGACATCGAGATCGGCGATCTCGGCGGCACAGTGCGGGTAGAGCTGAACCACTCCGATCCCGCGGTGCTGCCCGCGGGCTTCAGGCTCGGCGACAACGACACCAGGATCCTGTCGGTGGCGCGCAGCCTGGCCGCCGAAGGCGACAGCGTCGTCCTGGTCAGCAAGGACATGCCGCTGCGGATCAAGGCTGCGGCCATCGGTCTGCAGGCGCAGGAGTACCGCGCCGAGCTGCCGCCGGACTCGGGCTGGACCGGCATGGCCGAGCTCGAGGTCAGCCGGGCCGAGATCGACCAGCTGTACCAGGCCGGCACGCTCGACTCGGCCGCCGCTGCTGAGCTGCCGTGCCACACGGGACTGGTCCTGTACGCCGGCGCCGTCGGCGCGGGCAGCGCGCTCGGCCGCGTGCAGCCGGACAAGTCGGTGCGCCTGGTTCGCTGCGACCGCGACGTGTTCGGCCTGCGCGGCCGGAGCGCCGAGCAGCGGGTGGCGCTTGACCTGCTGCTCGACCCCGAGATCGGGATCGTCTCGCTGGGCGGGCGGGCCGGCACCGGCAAGTCGGCGCTCGCGCTCTGCGCCGGGCTCGAGGCCGTGCTCGAACGCCGGCAGCACCGCAAGGTCGTCGTCTTCCGGCCGCTGTACCCAGTAGGCGGCCAGGAGCTTGGCTATTTGCCGGGCTCGGAGGCGGACAAGATGAACCCCTGGTCGCAGGCCGTCTACGACACCCTGTCTGCGGTCACCACGCCCGAGGTGATCGACCATGTCGTGGCCCAGGACATGCTCGAGGTGATGCCGCTGACTCACATCAGGGGCCGGTCGCTGCACGACTCGTTCGTGATCGTGGACGAGGCGCAGTCCCTGGAGCGCGGGGTCCTGCTCACCGTCCTGTCCAGGATCGGGACCGGGTCAAGGGTGGTGCTCACCCACGACATCGCGCAGCGGGACAACCTGCGGGTCGGCAGGCACGACGGCGTAGTCGCGGTGATCGAGAAACTCAAGGGTCATCCGCTGTTCGCGCACGTCACGCTGGTGCGCTCGGAACGGTCGCCGATCGCGGCGCTGGTGACCGAGATGCTGGAGGACGTCGCGATGTAGCCGCCCGTTTCTGCCGCCCGGCACCCGCACTGACTCGGGGGCGGTACGGTCGAGAACGTCATGAGCGACGTCGCTGAACCACGGGCGCGGGCCACACCCGGCCGCGCGCCTGGTCGGCCTGCCGCGAAGACCGGCACGACGGTTCCCGTTTCCGTCGTCATGCCGGTACGCAACGAGGAGCGGAACCTTTCCGAATCGGTCAGTCACGTGCTGGCGCAGGAGTATCCGGGCGAGTTCGAGATCGTGCTGGCGGTCGGACCGTCGAAAGACAGGACCGAGGAGATCGCGAAACGGCTCGCGGCCGGCGACTCCAGGATCACGGTGGTCGCGAACCCGTCCGGGCAGATCCCGAGTGCCCTCAATGCGGCCGTGCGTGCCGCGCGGCACCCGGTCATCGTCCGGGTCGACGCCAGGTCGCGGCTGCCGGCCAAGTACATCGCCACCGCCGTGCGCACGCTGCGCGAGACCGGCGCGGTCAACGTGGGCGGGGTGCGGGCGGCGCACGGGGTGACGCCGTTCCAGCGCGCCGTCGCCTGGGCGATGACCTCGCCGGCCGGTGTCGGCTCCTCGCGGTACAACACGGGCGGAAGCGCGGGGCCGTGCGACTCGGTGTACCTGGGGGCGTTCCGCCGCGAGGCGATCGAGGGTGTCGGCGGCTACGACGAGAAGTACCTGCGCGCCGAGGACTGGGAGATGAACCACCGGATCCGCGCGGCCGGCGGCCTGATCTGGTTCCAGCCCGAGCTCAGGGTCACCTACCGGCCGCGGGGCAGCGTCCGCGCGGTCGGCTCGCAGTACTTCCTGTACGGCCGGTGGCGGCGGGTGATCGCGCGGCGGCACGGCACGATCAACGTGCGCTACCTGACGCCGGCGGTGGTGCTGCTCGCGCTCGCGGCCGGGACGCTGGCCGGGATCGCCGGGATGGCCGGCCTGGCGGTCAACGCCGGCGGCTGGTCGCCGTGGCTGCTGAGCGCGGGCATGCTCATACCGCTGGCCTACGTCGTCGGCGTGCTGGTCGTCACGGCCAAGGCCGGCACCGACGGAAGGCTGACCAGGCCCGCGCTGGCCTGGCTCCCGGTCGTCCTGGTGACCATGCACCTGTGCTGGGGGGCCGGCTTCCTCACCAGCTCCCGCCGGCTCGGCGGGCCTGGCCGGGGACCGTGATCACCGGTCCCGGGCCTCGCTCGCCGGGGTTTCGCTGGCCGGGACCTTGCCCGCCAGGGGCTCGCTCAGGGCGGCCTCGGCGATCCGCAGGTCACCCGGGTAGGTGATCTTCAGGTTCCGCTCGCTGCCCGCGACCACCCGGACCCGGACGCCGGGCAGGTAGCGCAGCACGATGCCGCAGTCGTCGGTCGCGCGGAACGCCGCGGCGTCCGGGTCGGCCGCGGCCAGCCGGTAGGCGCGGCGGATGACCGACAGCCGGAACCCCTGCGGCGTCTGGCAGCGGCCGAGCGACTCGCGCGGCGGGATCGACGTCATCACGCCGTCGTCGAGCTGAGCGATCGTGTCTGCCGTCGGCACCACCACCCCCAGCGCCTGGCAGTCAGCCAGGCCGGCCACGCAGTCGGCGATGATCCGCTGGTCGACGAGCGGGCGGGCAGCGTCGTGGAAGAGCACGTTGCAGTCCTGCCCGCCGCGGCTGAGCAGGTCGATCGCCTGGCCGGTGGAGCCCGGCCGGTCGGCCCCGCCCGCGATGACGTGGCTGAGCTTGCCGTACCTGCCGGCCAGGATCCGCTCCGCCTCGCCGACGAGGTTGGCCGGCATCACGACGACGACCTCGTCCACGCCGGGAGCGGCGTCGAACGCCGCGACGCAGTGCTCGAGCAGCGTCCGACCGGCGAGCAGCTGCAGCTGCTTCGGTGTGCCGCCGCCCAGCCTCACCCCGGAGCCGCCGGCCAGCACGACGGCCACTGTGCGCATGACCGGACCCTACCCAGTCGCCGGCCTGGGCGCGCGGTCCGGGCCGCGCGACTGAGCAGACGCTCCAGATTTGGCCAAAGTGCCGGTAGCCGCGTCGGCGTTAGTACGCTGGGTAATTGACCAATTGCAAATTGGTCACGACCTCGCGCTATGGAGGCCCAGATCGTCTCTGGACTGAAGCGCCCGGCGAGCGGAAAGCTTACGGCCGGCCTCGGCGTCGGGCGGAAACCGCGCGGCACGGCACTGCGGCTGGCGGCGCTGTGCGGCGAGGCCGTGTCGGCGGCCCGCCGGGCCGGGCGCGGGCTCGGCCGCTGGGCCGTCGGCCGGTCGATCTCGCCGAACTCCCTGGCCGGCATCTCGCTGCTGCTCGCAATCTGCGCCGCCGCTTGGTTCAGCGCCGGCACGGGGGTCGGCGGCGCCCGCGGCCTGGTCGCCCTGACCGGCTGGCTGGTCGCGCTCGGTGCCGCCCGGTCGCTGGCGGCATTCGCGGGGAGCCAGGCGGCGACGGAGTCGCCGCCTGGCCGGCGGGTCGCCGGAGCGCGGGTCGCCGGAGCGCGGGTCGGCGGAGCGCGGGTCGGCGGAGCGCGGGCCGGCGGAGCGCGGGCCGGCGGAGCGCGGGTCGCCGGAGCGCGGGTCGCCAGGGGGCGGGTCGCCAGGGGGCAGGCCGGCAGGGTGCGGGCCGCCGGGACCCTTGACGACAGCACCGACTGGCTCATCCTGCCCGGGGTGACCTGGGACGGCGGCAGCGCGGCCGGCCGCGGCCCGGTCGACAGCCGCTCGGACACCGGCGGGGCCCGCGGAGTGATCGGCAGCGCGGCCGGCGGCGGCCCGGCGGACGGCCGCTCGGACACCGGCACCGGGGCGGCCGGATTCGGCTGGATGTCGGCGGTGTGCTCGACCGCCGCGGAGTGCGCGGTCTACGGCGGGATGGCCGCCGGCGGCGGCCCTGGAGCGCCGATCGGGATCTGGCCGCTGGCCGTCCTGACGGTCGCGTCGACAGCGCTCGCCGAACTGCTCGCAGCGTGCCGGGCAGCGGCGGTAACCTCCGGCCGGTGCCAGGAGATCGGCGGGAACCCGGCGCGCAGGCGGTGGACGGGCCGGCTGCTGCGGCCGCCGGTGGGCGCAAGGGCGCTGCTCGCCGCGGCGGGGTTCGCGCTCGCGGGACCGGAGGCTGCGCTGCTCGCGGTGTCCGCCGTCGAGGTGATCTCGGTTGCAGCCACGATCGCGATGCTCGGGAAGATCGCGCCGGCCGCGGCCCGGGCCGAGGCGTCCGCTGGGGTGCTGGCGCTCAGGGATGACGGAGCGGCGGCCCGGTGGGCGGGCAGGCTGGTGCAGGGCACTCTGATCCCGCTGCCGCCCGCGTTCGCCGGCCTGATCGCCACGGCGCTGCTTGCCGCACTCGGGCTGCGCGACCTGCCCGGCTTCATCGCGCTGACGCCGCCCGTGGTGATGATGCTCGCCGCGCCGGGGTCGAGTCATCCGCACGACGGGCGGTTCGACTGGCTGGTGCCCGTACTGCTCGCCGCCGCGCAGTACATCTACGTCGGCGCGCTGGGCTTCGCGCTCGACCTGCCGGGTCCGGTTGTCTTCTCGGCTTGCGCGCTGACGTTCCTGTGGTACGCCAGCCTGGCGGCGTCAGCCGCCACGGCGCCAGCCGCCGCCGGGCAGGCCGGAGCGGGCCCGGCGGCCGAGGCGGGCTCGGGTATCGGCTGGGAGTCCCGGCTGTTCACCATCGGCCTCGCCGCGACGTTCGGCCTGCCCGCCTTCGGGTACGTTGGGCTCGCAACGTATCTTGGTGCGCTCATCTGCCGGAAAGTTAGGATCGGCTACCTGATGCCCAGGGAGGACGACCGCCGGTGATCGGTATGGTTCTCGCCGCGGGAACGGGCCGCAGGCTCCGGCCCGAAACCGACGGGTGGCCCAAGGCACTGCTGCCGGTGGCCGGCGAGACGACCATCCTGGACATCGCGCTGCGCAACCTGGCGGCGGCCGGCCTGGCCGAGGTGGTGATCGTAGTCGGCTACGCGGCAGCGATGGTCGCCGACCGTGTTCCGGCGCTGGAGCGGGCCTACGGCCTGTCGATCGACCTCGTGTTCAACGAGCGCGCCGAGGAGTGGAACAACGCCTACTCGCTGTGGCTCGCGCGGGAGTACTTCGGGCACGGCGTCATGCTCGTAAACGGCGACACCGTGCACCCGGTGAGCGTGGAGAAGACGCTGCTCGCGGCGAGCGCGGCGAGCGCGCCGGCGCGGCCCGGTCGGCCGGACCGGGCCGGCGCCGACGGGCCCGGCAACGGGAGCGGGCGTGAGCCCCTGCTCGGCCGCCTGATCATCGCGATCGACGACGTCAAGTCGCTGGCCGACGAGGAGATGAAGGTCGTGCTTGACGACGAGGGGATGCTGCTGCGGATCACCAAGGTGATGGACCCGGCGCACGCGCACGGCGAGTATATGGGCGTCACGCTGATCGAGCCGGCCGCGGCCCTCGCCCTGGCCGACAGCCTGGAGGCCACATGGCGGAGCGACCCGAGCCGGTTCTACGAAGACGGGTTCGCCGAGTTCTGCGAGCGGGGCGGTGCGGTGCTAGCCGCGCCGATCGGCGCGGTCGACTGGGTCGAAGTGGACAACCACGCGGACCTGCGCCGGGCCAGGGAGATCGCCGGCCGCTGCTAATCTCGCGGATACCGCCTGCCCGCCCCGCGGTGCATCCTCAAGGAGGCTCATGCCGCTGCTGGCGAGAATGCTCGCCGCCCCGCTGGTCGTCGACGTCAGGCCCGGGGCGATCGCCGGCCTCGGTGATCTGCTGACCGAGCGCAGGATCACCAACCAGGGCCGGGTCGCCGTCGCGGTCGGCCCCGGTCAGGGCGAGTCCATCCTGACCGAGTTGCGCCTCGGCGAGGCGGAGGTCTTCCGGATCGGCGACGGCAGTCACGACAGCGCCACCGATCTGGGCAGGCAGCTGAGGGCGGGCGCCTACGAGGCCCTGGCGGGCATCGGCGGCGGCAAGACGATCGACGTCGCCAAGTTCGCCGCGCACATGGCCGGGCTGCCCATGGTCGCCGTCGCGACCAGCCTGGCCCACGACGGGATCGCATCACCGGTCAGCACGCTCCGCCATGAGTCGGGCACCGGCTCCTACGGCGTCATGCCGCCGGTCGCCATCGTCGTCGACCTGGACCGGGTGCGGCGCGCCCCCGGTGCGCTGTCCACGGCAGGCATCGGCGACGCGGTCAGCAACCTGTCCGCGGTCGCTGACTGGGAGCTGTCGGCGGCCGACACCGGCGAGCCGGTGGACGGGCTGGCGGTGGCGATGGCCCGCTCGGCGGCCCACGCGGTGCTGCACGAGCCAGGCCCCGGCGGCTCGGACGAGTTCCTCACGGTGCTGGCCGAGGCGCTGATCCTGTCCGGCATGGCGATGGCAGTGGCCGGTTCGAGCCGCCCGGCCAGCGGCGGCGACCACGAGATCATGCACGCGATCAACCAGCTCTACCCCGGCACTGCCAGCCACGGCGAGCTGGCCGGGCTCGGGGCGCTGTTCTGCACGCACCTGCGCGGTGACGCCGAGCAGGCCGCGGCGATATCGTCCTGCCTGGAGCGGCACGGCCTGCCGCGGCTGCCCGCCCAGGTCGGCCTGTCCGCCGAACAGTTCATCGTCGCGGTCTGCCACGCCCCGGCGACCAGGCCGGGCAGGTATACGATCCTCGAGCGTCTCGCCCTGTCGCCGGCCGAGGTCGCCAAGCGAGTGGAGGAGTATGTCAGGGCCATCGCTGGCTGAGCTCAGGGAGAAAGGCCAGCCGCAGGCGGTGCTCGACCGGCTCAACGACGAGCACTGGTTCGGCCGGCTCTACGGCCGCAAGCTGTCCCCCTACGCGACGTGGGTCTTCGCCCGCCTGGGCTGGTCGCCGAACGCGGTCACGGCCGCGTTCATCGTGTGCGGGGTCGCGGCCGGCGTGGTGATCGCATTCGGCGGCCTGGCGACGGCGGTGGCCGGGGCCGTGCTCATCCAGCTGTACCTGATCTTCGACTGCTCCGACGGCGAGCTCGCCAGGTGGAGCAACAGAAAGTCCGCGGCGGGCATCTACCTGGACGGAGTCGGCCACTACCTGGGCGAGAGCGCCCTGCTGGTCGGTCTGGGTTTCCGCGCGCAGGGTGAGCTGACCGTGGCGGGCGGGTACGTCACGGCTGGCGTTGCGGCCGCGCTGCTCGCCATGATCGTGAAGGCCGAGACCGACAACGTCGTGGTCGCCCGCGCCAAGGCCGGCCTGCCTGCCATGCACGGCGACGAGGCCCTCGCGCCGGCCGCCGCCGGCCTGGCCAGGGCCAGGAGGCTGGCCGCTGTGCTGAAGGTGCACCGGATCACCCACGCGATCGAGCTCTCGGTGCTGATCCTGATCGCCGCGATCGCCGACGCGGTCCGCGGCGACCTGACCGCGACCCGGTTGCTCGTGATCGCGTGCCTCGTCGTGGCAGCCCTGATGGCGGCCGCGCACCTGGTGGCGATCATGGCCTCGAGGCGGTTGCGTTGAAGCTGTCGATCGTGATCTTGACCATGGGCAACCGGCCGGGGGAGCTGACCCGTGCGATCGAGAGCACGGCGCCGCTGCGGGCATCGGGCGCCGAGCTCGTGGTCGTCGGCAACGGCGCCGGCGCCGGGCCGGTGCCGTCCGGGGTGACCGAGATCAGGCTGGCCGAGAACGCCGGCGTGGCGGGCGGGCGCAACGCGGGCGTGGCCGCGTGCGGAGGCGACGTGGTGCTGTTCCTCGACGACGACGGCTGGTATCCCGAGCCGGCGGCCCTCGGCGAACACGTCGCCGCCCGGTTCGCCGCCGACCCGCGGCTCGCGGTTCTGTCGTTCCGCGTGACCGATGCCGGCGGCGGCCCGGGCGGGCGCTGGCACGTGCCGCGGCTGCGGGCCTCCGACCCCGGGCGGTCCTCGGTGGTCACGACGTTCGCCGGCGGTGCGTGCGCGATCCGGCGGTCGGCGTACCAGGAGGCGGGCGGGCAGCCCGAGGCGTTCTTCTTCGGGCACGAGGAGACCGACCTGTCGTGGCGGCTGATGGACCTGGGCTACCGGGTCGAGTACGACGCGAAGGCGCTCATGTGCCACCCGGCGGTCCGCAACGCCAGGCACGAGCACTGGTACAGGACCGAGGCAAGGAACAGGGTCTGGGTCGCGCGGCGGAACCTGCCCTGGCCGCTGGCGCTGGTCTACCTGGCCGACTGGGTGCTGATCACGCTGGTCAGGGAGCGGTCGTCGGGCGCGCTCCGGGCCTGGTTCGCCGGCTTCGCCGAGGGCTGGCGCGTGGATCCCGGCCCTCGCCACCCGATCAAGCTCGCCACAGCCTGGCGAATGACCCGGGTCGGCCGCCCCCCGATCGTCTAGGCCGGCTCAGCCCGGCGGCGGGCGCCCGGGCGCCCGGGCGCGCGGGGGCTGTCCGCTATTCCCCGAATGCCGGGCTCGGCCGGTGCGCCGAGACAACTTCACACGGATTCCAGTCACCCTGGCGCCCGGATTGCGTATTTTGTCGTTACCCAATCCGTGGGGAGCGCGGGTGCACAGCCCAGGGCGAGCGGTCTACGCCGGAACGGCGAGGTCGGCGTGGGCGGTTTGCCAGGTTTGATACCAGTGGGCGAACCAGGGGTGGGCGGCCGACAAGGGGATGACGTAGGTCACGGTCTGGGCGTAGTAGTGCCGCTGGCGATCCGGGTTCAGGTTGCGCAGGGTCTGGACGTTGCTGGCCCGGTCGGCCAGCTTGACCAGGATGGCGTCCCGCGGCGCGCCTGCGAGGCGCCGGAGGCTGGCCACCTTGACCTGCGGGCGGTCCTCGCCGGGCCCCGGCTCGGGAATGGTCACCCAGCCGACGAGTCCGGCGACCCGCGGGCCGAACCGGTTGGCGAGCTCTTCGCTGGTCGTGGCGGTGTCCTCGACGACGTCGTGCAGCACCGCCGCAACGAGCACATCCGGGTCCGTCACGCTGGCGCCCGTGACGAGAACCTCGAGCGCCTCGAGCAGGTGCTCCAGGTACGGCACGCCGGTGGGGCGGCGTTGGTCGCCGTGCCTGGACTGCGCGAACGCAACCGCCTCGCTGACCCGGGCGACGGTCCTGGCCGGCAGGCGGTCGCGCATCCCGGACGCGGCGGCTTCCGGACTATGCCAGTTCGTGAAGCACTCCACGGGCCCATTCTGGCCGGCGCGCCCGTGTCAGTGACGGCCAAGCGGACCGCTGAAGGCACCGGAGTCGTGGCAGACGTCGGCGCCCGCGGTGATGCCGCCGTAGCGACCGGACAGGCCGGACAGCGGCGACGGCGTTCGCCGTCCGGGGCCGGCGGCGGGTGAGCGGCCGGTCGGCTGGCTTTGCGCAGCGGCTGACGGGCCGGTCGCCTGGCTGTGCGCGGCGGCGGGCCGCGGGCCGGTCCGCTGGCTTGGCGGCGCGCCGGCCGCCCGACCGCCGGCCGGGGGGCGGCTACCTTGCTGGCCGGCCGTTCCCCTCCCGGTTCCTCTCCCGTGGCGCGTCCTCGGCAGCTTCCTGTCGTGCGCGATCGCCAGGAACAGCGCGTGGGCCCGGGCCGACCACTGGACCCAGTTGGGGTTCGGCGGGTAGGTGACGACGGGGACCTGGACGAAGTGGACGGCGCGCAGCGGCAGGTTCCGCAGGCTCGCCGCGAGCGCGATCATCGCGCTCTGGCTCAGCCCGCTGTCGGTGGTCAGCGAGCCGGCGATGTCGGAGACGACCGACAGGACCCGCGCGGGGTTGCCGAGCAGGTTGGCACGCTTCGCCTCCTGGGCGACCGCGGCCATCAGGTACTGGTCACGCTGGATGCGCTCCAGGTCCGAGCCCGCGCCGATGTACCTGACCCGCCAGTAGGCCAGCGCCTGTGACCCCATCACATGGTGCATGCCGCCGGACAGGTGCAGCTTCGAGCGCCGGTCGTTGATCGGGTACGGCAGGCAGATGCTCACGCCGCCGAGGTCGTTGATCACGCTCTCGAAGCCGGTGAAGTTGAGTTCGGCGAAGTGATCGAGTCTGATCCCGGTCGTCTGCTCGATCGTCTTCCACAGGCAGCCGGGACCGCCGGCCGAAAAGGTCTCGTTGATCTGCTCGACCTGACCTGGCTGTGCGGTCTGCCCGGGCGCGCCGGGAACTCGCGGGCAGGCCAGCACCGGTACGACGGAGTCGCGCGGCATGCTCAGCACGATCGCCCGCCGCAGTCCTGGCGACAGGTGCAGGACCAGGACGGTGTCGGAGCGCTGGCCCCCGATGTGCGCGCCGAACTTTGAATTGCGTCCCCTGCGGGTGTCGGAGCCGACCACGAGGAGGTTCAGCGAGTGGTCGAACCCGGGCGGTCTCGTTCCCAGGCCGGTCACCCTGACGTGCTGGATCTTGCCGAACACGTCACGGTAGACGGCGTACGCGGCCAGGATCCCGGCGACCACCACGACGGAAAGCGCGACAGCGGTCCAGCCCAGCAGGCGAGAGGCGCGCCTCCCCCGCGGTGCGCGTCCCCCGATGTGCCGCTGATCGTCCCCGTAGCCCATCGCTCTCGGGCAGGTTCCTAGCCAGTCCGGGCGGTTTTAACCACGACGTCGGATGACGGGTATGAACCCTGGCTAGGTGCGGCTAGGTGAGTCTCAGCCGCTGCCGCCGAGGAACGCCGTTCCGTAGCCCTTGCACGGATTCGTGCTTCCCCTGTACCCGCCGAACTTCCCGGTCAGGTTGCCGACCGGCTGCGAGGGCGGGGGCCCGAGCTTCTCGAAGTCCGATCCGAGTATCAAGGTCACGGTCCCCGCCGTCATCGTGCCGGTGCTGACCTGCTTCAACGTCACGTCCGGCAACTGCGCGGCGACGGTCCTCGCGGCCGCGAGGTCGGACCCGCTGTACTCGACGACCGACTTGGTGTAGCTGTAGTCGGCGGCGCCGGCCGCGGTCTTCGCGCTTGCCGTGGCGAGGATGTGGAAGCCGCGCGTGGCCAGGGCCGTCGCGGTGGCGCCGGCTATTCCGGGCACGCCCGAGCCGTTCAGCACGTTGACGCTCACGCTGGACGCGCTGGGCAGCTTCGCCGGCGGGGACTTCTTGCCCTTGCCGTTGCCCTGCTCTTTGCCCGTCGGCGTCTTCGGCAGGGCACGGTCGCGCGCGATCGCGTCGAACAGCTGGGGAGTCTTGGACGAGTCGAACTCGACCCAGTTGGGGTTGGAAGTATAGGTGACCGTCGGCACCTCGATGAACTGGATCGACTTCCTCGAGATCCCGCTGACGCTCCTGGCGACCTGGACGATCCTGCCAAGGGTCAGGCCATCGTCGGTGGTCAGCGCATGCGCCTTGGAGATGGCGTTGATGATCGCCCACGTCTTGCCGACGCTGTGCAGGACGCCGGTCTTGAGTATCTTCTGGACCAGGCCGACCATGAGCAGCTGGTCGCGCTGGATCCGCTGCAGGTCAGAGCCCAGGCCGAAATCCTCACGGAGCCGCCAGAACTCCAGCGCCTTGTATCCCTTGAGCACGTGCCAGCCGGCGCTCAGCTTCAGCCGGTCATACTTGGTCTCGCGGATGCGCGTCGGCAGGCAGACCGGCACGCCGCCGATCGCGTTGACCACGCTGATGAAGCCGGTGAAGTTGAGCTGGATGAAGTTGTCCAGGTGGATGCCGGTCGTGTGCTCGATGGTCTTCCACAGGCAGTTCGCCCCGCCGGCGGAGAAGCTGCTGTTGATCTGCTCGTGCGAGCCAGGGACCTCGTTCTGCCCGGGGAAACCTCCCGGCTCCGATGGGCAGGAGTAGATCGGCACGGCGGAGTCCCGCGGGAAGCTGAGCACCGTGATGCGGCCGCCGCCGGGCGAGATGTGCGCGACCATCACGGTGTCTGACCGCTGGCCCTGGGCGGGGCCGCCGATCGTGCCGTTCCGTCCCGAGCGGCTGTCGGACCCGATCACGAGGATGTTCAGCGCGTTGTTGAACTTGCGCGGTTCTTTGCCCACGGAGATCGTCTCGTGGGTGATGCCGTCCCAGACACTTCGGTACTTGGCGTACGCGTACAGAGTGCAGCCGACAAGCGTGACCGCCAGGCCGGTCGCGGCCCATCCGGCCAGCAGCTTGCCGAGTGAGTACCGACGGGAACCACGACCGCGGCGCATGCCGTAGCGCGTCATCGGTCCTCCGAGCGGTCTCCGTTGGCCGGCTGCCGCTGCGCCGGGCCGGTATTTCGGCCCCATGGTACGCCGTCGGCAGGGGAAAAAAGCCCACTAAGCGTCACGTCGGAGCGGGCCAGGTCGCCTCGCGGCCTCGGTTGGGCTGGCCGGACGCGGTCTGCTTGCCTGCTCGGGCGGCACCGGCTGCGCTGTCCGGAGGCCGTCAGATGGCCGGCTGAGGCGGCATCGGGGCGGTCGCGGCAGCGGCGGCCTGTGCGGACCGCCGCCCGCACCATAAAGTGGATCTCGTGGGTCCCCCGAAGCCACCGCCAGGCCGAACCGACGCTAGCTCGGAGCGGCAGACACCCGCCGAGGGGGCAGCGGAACCTGCCGCCGCACCCGACCTCGCGAACGCCGGAGGAGGCAAACCCGAGCCCGGCATGCCCACGACGGGCCAGCCCGAGACGGGCAAGCCCGAGACCGGCCAGCCCGAGCCCGGCCAGCCCGAGCCCGGCCAGCCCGAGCGCGGCCAGCCTGCGCCCGGCCAGCCTGCGCCCGGCCAGCCTGCGCCCGGCCAGCCCGCGCCCGGCCAGCCCGCGCCCGGCCAGCACTGGCCCGGCAAGTCCGCGCAGGGACCGGCCAGGACGCTGACGCTGCGGGTGCCTAGGCCGCGTATGCCCAAGCTGTCGCAGCCGGTCGCGCTGGCGCGGGCCGACGACGACCGGCCTGCCGGCCGGGTCGGGGAAGCGGCCGGCCGTGGTTTCGCCATGCTTACCGTGCTGCCCGTGATCGTCGTGGTCGGCTGGCTGCTGCCTGGCCTGCCGCTGCTGCTCGCCGGGGAGTTCGCGCCGGTCCCCATGGTGCTGATCGCGGCGCCGCTGGTGACGGCGCTGGCCGTTAACCTGCTGCACCGGATCCCCGGTCAGTGGCCGACCGACCTGCCAGGCCGGGCGCGCGGCCGGGCCTGGCACGGCTGGTCGGGGATCTTCGGCATGGTGGCGGTCTCCGGCGGCTTTACCGCCTGGCAGCTTGCCAAGAACTCGCCGTCCGTGCTGCCGACCAGGCGACCGGGAGCCGCATTCCAGACCGGTTACTGGATCGCCCAGCACGGCTCGCTGCCGATCCCCGGCTCGCTCGGCGCGTTTGGTGGCCCGCATCCTGGCCTGCACCTGTCCAGCATCGGGTTCGTCGAGCACGGTCACGCCATCGTCGCCGCGGTAACGGCCGGGCTGCCGATGCTGCTGGCAGGCGGATTCTGGACCAGCGGCACCGGCGGCGGAACGGTGATCGCCCCGCTGCTCGGGGGGCTGGCCGTGCTCTCGTTCGGCGGGCTCGTCGGCCGCCTGGCCGGGCGGCAGTGGGCGCCGGCGGGGGCCCTGGTGCTCGCGCTGACCCTGCCGGAGTTCTACGCGAGCCGGGATGCGTTCAGCGAGACGGCGGTGCAGATCCTGCTGTTCGGCGGGCTGAGTCTGGTGATCGACGCGCTCACCATCGCCGGGCCGTCGCCGCAGGGTGCAGCGGCCGGGCCGTCGCGGCAGGGTGCGGACGCGCCGAGCGGGCCCTTGCCCGAGACCGCGCAGAAGGCGCCCTCGCCCGAGGGCGCGCCGACCGTGCTCTCGCCAGCGACCGCGCAGACGGCGCCGCTGCCGGCGATCGGCGGACCGCCCCGGCGTCTCGTGTCGCGGGCGCGTGCGGTCGCCCGGCGTGACCTGCCGTCCCGTGTCGCCAGGTCGCTGACGCCCGAGGTGGTGCTCGGCGCGTTCGGCGGTCTGGCGCTCGGTCTGACCAGCCTGCTGAGCCTGGCCTCCCTGGCCTATCTCGTCCCGGTGATCGCCGTGGCCGGCATCGTGCTGATGGCCAGACGGTCCGCGGGAGTCGCGTTCTGCATAGGAATGTTCGTCGGCACCGGGTACGGCATCGCAGCCGGACACCTGCTCGCTCAGCCGCCGACGGGACCCTGGGCACGGCCCGTCGACGTGATCGAGCTGGACGCCGGCGCTGTCCTGCTGCTGATGGTCGCGGTGCTGCTGCTGATGCGCGTGCCGCGGGCGCGCCGCCTGGTCCGGGGCGTCCTGGAGCGGCGCCCGCTGCGCTGGCTGCCCGGGCTGGGCGGCGTGGCGGTGGTCGCGGCGATCGGCTGGCTTGCCGCGCGGCCCTACCTGCAGATCGTCCGCGGGTCGCTCGGCCGCGCGCAGGCCGACTACATCGCGATGCTGCAGCGGATGGCCGGGCTGCGCGTCGATCCGACCCGGCTGTACTACGAGGACACGCTGTACTGGGTGATCTGGTACGCGGGCATCGCGACCGTGCTGCTCGGCGGGTTCGGCGCGGCTGTCCTGGTCCGGCGGTGCCTGAGGGCGCTGCTGACCTGGCGGGATTCCTCCGGCACCGGGCTGAACTGGGCCCTGCCGCTCGCCGTGACCCTGGGCGGCTCCGCGGCGGTCCTGTGGCAGCCGTTCACGGTCCCCGACCAGCCCTGGGCGAGCCGGCGGCTCGTGCCCGTGGTCATCCCCGGGCTCATCCTGCTCGCCGCGTGGGCGGCCGCGTGGCTGACCCGCAAGGCCAGGGAACGCGGCGCCGGCACCACGACGGCCGCGATCGTCGGCGCGTTCTGCGTGGGGGCGATGCTGCTGCCGTCGATCAGCACCTCGTTCGGCTTCGGCCTGACGCACGCGGGTACGCGCGGCGGGTTGCGGCCCACCGCGGGCGGGCTTGCGCAGCATCGCGTCGGAGCGCACGAGGCCGAGGCGGTGCGCGGGCTGTGCTCGGCGCTCGGGCAGTCCTCGTCCGTGGTGATCGTCGACCGGCGCGTCGCCCAGGTGTTCAGCCAGGTCGTCAGGGGCATGTGCGGCGTACCGGTGGCCTGGGTGCCGCCGGGAGCGCCGCCCACGGTGATCGACGCGGTGCTTCGCGGGATCGCCAGGGCCGGGCGGCGCCCGGTGGTGCTCGGCGCCAGGCCCAGTCAGGTCGGCGCGTTCGGCGGATCGCCGATGCTGATCGTGAACCTCGCGACCACGCAGTACCCGCACGAGCTGACCCAGCCGGCGGGTGCGCCCTGGCGCGTCAGATACGTGATCTGGATGGCCTCGGTCGGCGCGCCGAACGCGGGCATCTGACCCGCCGGTGCCGCTGTGAGCCCCTAAGCTGGGCAGATGCGGAGTCGGCTGCCCCGCGTTGGCGTGCTGAGCGCCGCGTTGCTGTCCTGCCTGGCCGGGGCGGCGGCTGGCTGCGCGGGCACGGCCGCGCATCCCTTGGCCGGGCCCGGACCCGGCGGCGGGACGAGGAATGCCAGCCCCGCGGCGGCGAGGCCGGGGCCAGGCAGGGGGAGTCCGGGGCGGGCCGGGCACGTCGGCGGCGACATTACGCTGGCGTTCGCCGGCGACGTGCACTTCACCGGTCGCACGGCGAAGCTGCTCAGGCGCCCCGCGACCGCGTTCGGCCCGATCGCGGGGCTGCTTAGGTCGGCCGACCTGACGCTGGTCAACCTGGAGACCGCCGTCACCGCGCGGGGCAAGCCGCAGCCGAAGTACTACCACTTCCGCGCGAAGCCTGCGGCCTTCACGGCGCTGCGCGACGCCGGCGTCGACGTGGCGAACATGGCCAACAACCACGTGCTCGACTACGGCCGTGTCGGCCTGGCCGACACCTTGTCGGCGGCGCGGCATGCTCACTTTCCCGTGCTCGGCATCGGCGCCGACGCGGCCGAGGCGTGGGCGCCGTACGTCGTGACGGTCAAGGGCGTGCGGATAGCGTTCCTCGGGGTCTCCCAGGTCGCCGAGCTCGCGTCCTCGTGGGTGGCGACCGCCACCAGGTCGGGCGAGGCGAACTCGATCAACCTGCGCCGGACACTCGCCGCGGTCAGGGCGGCGAAGAAGGTCGCCGACGTCGTCGTCGTGATCATGCACTGGGGCACTGAGGGCCAGGCGTGCCCCGACGCGAACCAGCTCACGCTCGCGCCGAAGCTGGCCGCCGCCGGCGCGAACATCATCGTCGGGTCGCACGCGCACACGCTCCAGGGATCTGGCTGGCTCGGGCACACGTTCGTGGCTTACGGGATGGCGAACTTCCTGTGGTGGGAGGCTTCCTACAGCACCGACACCGGGGTGCTGCTGCTCACCCTGCACCGGCACGGGCCGCTGACCGAGCGGTTCGTGCCCGCGACGGTCTCGGCAACCGGCCAGCCCGTCGTGGACACCGGTCGCGCCGCGCGGCAGGCCAGCGCTCACTACCGGAGCCTGCGTAACTGTGCCAGGCTGTCCGCCCGCCCGGGCGGCCCCGGCTAGCTGCAGATTTGCCTGTCGTGGAGGATGGCCGTACAGTAGAGAAGCCGACGCGGGGTGGAGCAGCTCGGTAGCTCGCTGGGCTCATAACCCAGAGGTCGCAGGTTCAAATCCTGCCCCCGCTACCA
>WNGR01000147.1_pt1 | contig 92685 bp, 91 predicted proteins | sample 5407581 | NCBI WGS metagenome assembly WNGR01 (sample SAMN13153383, study PRJNA577476) | soil metagenome | isolation source: 80 cm soil or saprolite under Garry oak tree replicate 2 | place: USA:California | collected 2016-06-15
GCGCTGGCCTACGGCTTGGTGAACCGTGTCTGGCCCGCCGAGCAGTTCGCCGAGCAGGCCGAGGCGGCGGTCGCCAAGCTCGCCGCCGGTCCCACCGTCGCCCACGCCCGCACCAAGGCGCTGCTGCGCGACAACCTCCAGGCAACCCTCGACGAGGCCCTCACCGCCGAGGCCAAGGCCCAGATCGCCGCCGGCGAGACCGCCGACCACCTGGAGGGCGTCACCGCCTTCCTTGAAAAGCGCGCCCCGCGCTTCCAGGGCGCCTGACCTGACACCGGCCCTCGCCCACGGCGCCGCCGGTACCGGTACGCTGCCTCGCATGACCAGTGAGGAGCGGCTCGACCCAGCGCGCGAGCTGACCCGGCGGCTGCTCGCCAGGCACGGCGAGACCGCAATCGCCGCCATCGGCCTGCACGGCGACCAGGACGGCGGCGCTCTCAACCTGGCGGTGGTCACCGCCGATGCGGGCGTCGAGGTGGCCGAGCTGGCGCTCCGCTATGGCTCTGGCGATGGCGGCGACGGCGGCGTGGTCGTCGAGATCGCCGCGATCAGCGAGGATGCCTACCTCCACGAAGCCGGCCAGATCGGTCCCCTTTGGCCGCTGGCCGCCGACCAGTACCTGCACCAGGTGGCCCTGCACGACCCCGGCGAGTTCTTCCACAAGCTGCGGCACGTCCACGAGGCGGCAGTCTCCTCGGCCAGCGACGAGACCTTCGCGGCCGCCGCCAGCTACGACCTGGTCCAGCTGATCACCTGGGAGGCCAGGGCGCGCGGCGCCGAACTGGCCGGCGACCTGCCCGGCGCGCTGCTGGCCGCCAAGGAGGGCGCGCTGCTGGCCGCACTGGTGGCGGGCCTGCTGACCCGCACCGCCTTCCGCGACCAGGCCCACGCCCTGCGGGTGACCGCCACCGACGAAGCCATCGCCACGCAGATTCAAGGCGGCTTTGGCGAGCAGTACCGGCGGCTGATCTCACCCACCAGCGACCCTGCCTCGGCGGTGCTCGCCCTCGGCCGGGTGCTCGCGGCCCTCACCGACGCCGCCCGCCGCGACGGCGTCCCGTTCGAGGCCCGCGACCTCGACGCCTTCCTCTGATTCCGCTGCGCGGGCTCGCCTACCTGGCGCCTACCTGGCGTCGCGGTCCAGGTCCAGGGCACCAAGTGCCGCAGCGCCCTCCAGCTCGCCCTCCGGCTCGACCCGCCGGGCGTAGCGGAACACCAGCTCATGGCCGACCAGGGCACCGAAGGTGAGCAACGCGACCCCGAGCACGCTGAGCACCACCGGCACCAGCGGCGTGACGCTCAGGTCCAGGTCGCGGCGGCGCACCAGCAGGTCGGCCAGGAACACCCCGGCGGCGACGGCCTGGGCGCTCAGATGGGCGACGGCCAGCCTCCAGGCCCGGGTCCCGGCAGGGATCAGCAGGAAATCCGCGAACCCCGCCACCGCCGCCACCGCCGAGACCACCAGACCGCACAGGATCAGCGTGAACGCGCCCCTGACATAGACGTTGCCGTCTCCGGCGCGATGCGACAGCCAGTCGAACAGCAGGCTCGCCGGATAGAGCGCGACCGGGAAATGCACCAGCAGGGGATGCAGCGGGCGGCCCCTCCCGCCCCGCAGCGGATTACCCATCAACGCCTCCGTCATTGGGGGCTCCTCGACGCGAACCGGCTGCACAAGACACAAGGCTACCCGCTGGACGGCTCATCAGACGGGGAGGCGGTGCCGGTCCGGCCCTGCTCCACCAGGCCGGCGAGGCGCCGCAGGCTCACCCGCAGCATGAGCCGGAACAACGGCCCTACCAGCACGAACCCGAAACGGCCAACGGCGCCGAGCGGCAACTGCAGCTCCTCTTCCCAGGTGAACCAGGCGCCGCCGGGCGCCGGATCGACCACGAAGCTTCCCTTGCCGTTCACCACCGGGCCAAAATGCCGCACCTCGATCCGCCGCGGCGGCTCCCAGCAGATCACCTCCATCGGCTCGCTGAACCCCAGCCCAGCCACCCTGGTCACCGCCACCAGCCGCTCCCCCAGCTGGTGGCCGCCAGGCTCGGCCGTGACCTTGGTGAACAGCACCCATTTCGCGTGCAGCTCCCAGTCGACCGCCGCCGCGAACACCCGCTCCGGCGGCGCCGCGACCGCCACCCGCTCCCGCAGCCGGACCGTCACGGCTTCCTCCTCCTGGCGCTCGGTTGGCGCTCGCTTTGGCGTTCGCTTTAGCGTTCCCGCCCGCAACGGTAGCGCGGGCCGGAACGGTAGGATCGTGGCATGAATCCGGCCACCACCGCCCCGATGCCGATGGTGCGACAGATCGGCGTGCGGACCTTCGACTTCGGTCGCGAGGTCGCGGTGGCCGCGATCATCAACCGGACCCCCGACTCGTTCTATGACCGGGGCGCGAACTACCAGCTCGGCGAGGCGCTGGCAACGGCCGACCGCGCCGTGGAGGAGGGCGCCGACTGGCTCGACGTCGGCGGTGTCAAGGCCGCCCCGGGGCCGGAGGTCCCGCTGGCCGAGGAGCTCGACCGCGTGCTGCCGCTGATCGAGGCGCTGCGGGCCCGCACCGGCGCGGTGATCTCGATCGACACCTTCCGCTCGGAGGTGGCGCGGCGCGCGCTCGCGCTCGGCGCCGACGTGGTCAACGACCCGTTCGGGCTGAGCGACCCCGCCATGGCCGCTGTCGCCGCCGAGGCGGACGCTGGCCTGGTGGTCATGCACAGCGGCGGCCCGCCCCGCACCCACGTCCCCCGCCCGGTCTACACCGACGTGGTCGCGGAGGTGACCACCTTCCTGAAGGAGCGGACCGAGCTGGCGCGCCAGCACGGCGTCGCCGCCGAGCGGCTGATCGTGGACCCGGGCTTCGACTTCGGCAAGACCACCGCCCACTCCCTGGAGCTGGTCAGGCGCCTGCTGGAGCTGACCGCGCTGGGCTACCCGATCCTCGCGGCTCCCTCCAACAAGGACTTCATCGGCGAGACCCTGGACCTCCCCCTCGACCAGCGCCTGGAGGGGACCCTCGCCGCGGTGGTCGCCTGCGTCCTCAACGGCGCCAGCATTGTGCGGGTCCACAACGTCGCCGCCGCCGTCCGCGCGGTCCGCCTCACCGAATCGATCCTCGGCTGGCGTCCTCCCGCCGCCCCTCGCCGGGGCCTGGGGTGATATCCGGCTGGAGGGCGCCCGACTAGCCGAGCAGGCGCATGTGCTCGACTTTGGCGCAGTGGTCTTCGACGTAGCTGAGCCCGCCGGCGGTGGCGATCCGGCCGCTCTCAGGGTTGCGGATGCCAAGCTGGAGCCAGAGCGCGCGGGCACCGACGGCAACTGCCGCCTTGGCGACTTCCGGGGTGTACTCGGGCCGGCGGAACACGTCGACGACGTCGATCGGCTTGGGGACCTCGTCGAGACTTCCGACCACCGGGATACCGGACACCTCCTCGCCCGCGATCCTGGGGTTGACCCCGTACAGCTCGTAGCCCTGATGGTGCAGGTACCAGGCGACCTGATTGGAGGGCCGCTCCGGATTCGAGGACAACCCCACCACCGCGATCACTTTCGCCGACCGCAGCAGCTCGCGCCGCTGGTCCGCGCTCAGCATCCGTGCCTCATCGTCATCGTCCATGGAACCCAAGCTACCCGAAAACTCTCTGTAAAGGTCCCGGTCGTGGATGCCGAGAACCAGCGGGGATCTCTGTCTGTTCCCGCCGCCGCTTCGTTCCCGCGCTTCGATTCCGAGGTCACCCGCATGCTCCCAACGGGCCTACTCCGCCCGCGCCGGCTCCTCCATCGCCACGGAGAGTCACTGCTGATCATGGCCTTCGCCCTGACCCTCCTCAGCACCATGCTCGCGCTGGCGGTAGCCTGGCGCTGATGGCCCAGCCACAGAAGTACATCTTCGTTTGCCTCAACCAGCGCCCGCCGGGGCATCCCAAGGGGTCCTGCCTCGACCGGGGCGCGGCGGAGGTGTTCAACGCGCTGCGTGATGAGGTCGGCCGGCGTTTGCTCACCAGCGTCAAGGTGGTGGCGACCGGCTGCATGGAGGGCTGCCTGGCCGGTCCCTGCCTGCTGGTCGTCCCCGACAACGTCTGGTATGGCGGCGTCACCGAGGCCGACGTCCCGCTCCTGTTCGACCAGCACCTGGTCGGTGGCGAGCCAGTCGAGATGCTCCGCCTGGCGCCGGACGACTTCTGCGCGCCTGACGCCTGAGGCCTGCGCGGCAACTCTTACCAAGCTCGAACAATGCCACGCCGGTTCCGCTCACCGGGCGCGGGGATCATCAGCCTGGCAAGAGGACCTCCACAGCTGTCAACCGTCGTCAAGAGGACCTCCACAGCTGTCAACCGTCGTAGAGGTGAGTCATGAAGCTCGGCAGGCACATGGGGTGGCTCGGATGGGTGGTCGCGGGGATACTGGCCGTGTCCGCAGGCGGGGTCGCCTGGGCGGCCACGAGCAGCAGCCCGTCCACCACCGTCGCCCCGTCCAGCGGCAGCGACGCCAAGACCCCCGGCAAGCACGCGTTGCGCCTCGGCGGCCTCGGAGGCCGGCTTGGCGGGCGGGCGCTGCACGGCGAGATCACCGTCCAGAACCAGAACGGCAACGGCACCAAGACCGTCGTGCTCGCCCGTGGCAAGGTCAGCGCCTACAGCGCCGGATCGAGCATCACCATCACCAGCACCGACAGCACCACCACCAGCTTTACCATCAACGGTGACACCAGGTACGGCTTCCGGAACTTCTCGCAGCCGGAAGCCAGCCTCAAGACGGGCGAGACCGCCATGGTCATCGGCACCAAGTCGGGCAGCGGCAACACCGCCCAGCGGATCGTCGTCGTCCAGAACCCACCGCAGTCCTCGTAGCCTCGGACTGTGGAGCGCCGGTCCCGGCCAGGGACCGGCGCTCAGGTGTTCCAGTGCATGGTGAGCAGCGCCTCCAGCAGCAGGAACGCGAGGAAGAACGCGAGCGCGAGCCAGAACGTGCGCGCCACGCGCCCGCCGATCGCCACCGGGCGGAGCGGGAGGAGGCGGCGGCCGCAGTCGCACAGGCCCCCCTCGTAGGCGACCGAGTGTCCCTCCGTACAGGCAAAGCGGGGGCGGGCGCGCAGGTCGTAGTCGCAGGCGCCGCAGGCCGCGCCGGGGTCGGCGTTCTCGGCCCCGCAGCGGGGGCAGACCCGGCGTGAGGCGACCTCCCAGGCGAGCACACCGGCGCTGAGCGCCGCGAGGCTGCCGAACATCACGAAGGTGACCAGCCCTGAGGTGAGCGTGTCGTGGAGCGCGACCGTGAACGCCATGCTGCCCAGTGCCGAGACCGCCAGCGCGATGGTGATGGCGATGGTGGTGGTCCGCGCCCGCACGGCCACTGGCCGCTCCGACGCACTCGATCGGAAGAGGTTCACGCGCCTTCGTACCCCCGTCCCGGTAGCCTGCCCGGTAGCCTGATAGACAAGATAGTCTCACCAAAATCGAACGAAGACGCAGCGGAGGCCGCATGGTCGCAAGGGACGGCGAGAAGACGCAATGGCGCGAGCTCTACCACGAGGTCGTCGAGACCAATCTCTGTACGGGTTGTGCGGCCTGCGTGATGGCTTGTCCCCGCGACGTGCTCGACTACGACCACACCGCCAGCTACCACCCCTTCAACGTCGAACTGAGCACCGACGTCGACGACTGCCTGCACGGCCAGCGGGGCTGTGACATCTGCACCCGCGCCTGCCCCCGCTTCCGCGCCTGGGAGGTCGACTCCGACCAGGCGCTGTTCGGGCGGACCCGCGAGGCCAGCGAGGTCATCGGCATCCACCGGGGCATCTGGCTCACCCGCGCCACCGACCCGGCCGTGCTGGCGGCGGGCCAGGACGGCGGGCTGGTCTCCGCGCTGCTCATCTGGGGCCTGGCAACCGACCGCATCGAGGGTGCCCTCACCTCCCGGCTGTCCACCACCCGCCTCTGGGACTGCGAGCCGTTCCTGGCCACCAGCGCGGCGGAGGTGCTGGAGGCGGCCGGCTCCCGCTACACCTACGCCGCCAACCCGCTCGCCATGAAGGAGGCGGAGCGGCGCGGCCTCAAGCGGCTCGCGTTGGTCGGCATGAGCTGTCAGGCGTCCGTCAACGGCGTCCTGGCGGCCCGCCGGGTCAACAAGTACGCGCGGCGCATCGAGGTGACCATCGGCCTGCTGTGCTCGAAGTCGTTTGACTACGAGGGCATGAAGCGGGTGGTCACCGAGGAGTACGGCATCCCCTTGGAGGACGTCGCCAAGGTCAACATCAAGGGCAAGTTCCAGGTGTGGCGCCGCTCCACCGGCGAGCAGGTCGACATCCCGCTGAAGCGCCTGCAGGCGGCCACCCGCGAGGGCTGCAAGCAGTGCCCCGACTTCGCCGCCCAGCACGCCGACATCTCCACCGGCGGCCTTGGCCAAAATGACGGCTGGACCCTCACCGTGGTCCGCACCGAGCGCGGCGAGCAGTGGCTCAACGGCGCCATCCAGGCCGGCGTGGTCAGCGCCCGTCCGGCTGGGGAGGACCCGGCAGCGCTCGCGCTCATGACCAAGCTGGCGGTCCGCTCCCGGGAACGCTGGCCGCTCGCGCCGAGCGCCCCGGGTCGTGCGGGTGCGCCCCGCCTGCTGCCGATCGCCGGAGTGAGCGCTGGCGGCGCCGCCTCGGCGGCCGCCGCCAGCTGACCCGACTTCCGGACTGCCCGAGCTGGGCTAGGTCCTGCGCTCGCTACTCGGGCATCTGGTAGTTCGCGATGAATTCCGCGTCGCGCACCAGCGGGCCGACCTTGGCCGCCCCGCCGGGAGAGCCAAGGGGGTCCTCACCCTCGGTGAAGAACGCCGCGTTCGCCGGGGTGAACTCCTTCCACTGCGCCGGCACGTCGTCCTCGTAAAAGATCGCCTCGACCGGGCAGACTGGCTCGCACGCCCCGCAGTCGACACATTCATCCGGGTGGATGTAGAGCATCCGGTCGCCTTCATAGATGCAGTCGACCGGGCACTCCTCGATGCAGGACTTGTCTTTCACATCGATGCACGGCTCGGCGATGGTATAGGTCATCTTCGGGTTGACCCCCTTGTGGAAACGTTCTTCACCATGACGGATACCACCGGCCATCCAGAACCGTCAAACAACAGAACAGCCAGGGACGACCACCACTGGGCGCCACCCAGATCCTACCGCTTCGGCGAGCTTCAGCGACTGGTCAGATCGCGCAGGAACGCCTCGACGCCCAGACGGCGCCCGCTGGCGGACTCGATCAGCCCAGACCAGGTGAACGAGGCGCCGGGGGCGAAGAACCGCTCGGTGAGGAAGGCGCCCGCCTCGGGACGGCCGATGAAGCCGCCGGCGGCGTCCCGCACCGCCGCGTCGAGCTGGGCAGCCATCAGCTCGCCCAGCAGGTAGTTCTGGTAGTACACCGGAGTGGCCGCGAGGTGGATCTTGCTGGCCCAGTCTGGCTGGGTGCGCCCTTCAGGGCGGTGCAGGCCCTGGAGCCGTTCGACCAGGTCCCACCAGGTGGCGGCGAGGTCGGCGGTGGGGTCGCGGTAGAGGGCCTGCTCGAAGCGGACCATCACCAGGCACCAACGGGTGAACACCAGGCGCTCGTCGCGGAGCAGCTCGTGGGAGCGGCGCGCGAGGGTGGCGGCCTGCGTGGGCTCGGCGCCGAGGACGACGCTGAGGAAGTCGGGGTCGCGGCGCAGCCGGCCCAGCATGAGCGCGACCGCCTCGGTGCTGAGGCTGTGCGGCGGGCAGTGCAGCAGCCACGGCAGGGCGGGGCTGATGCGGTCGTCGTAGACGCCGTGGCCAAGCTCGTGGATGAGGGTATCGAGGGAGGGCTCGCTGGGCGCGAGGTTGGCGAGGACGCGCACGTCGCCGGCCCGGTCGACGTCAATGCAGAAGGCGTGCTGGTCCTTGCCGGGGCGGGGGTGCAGGTCGGAACGGGCGAGGATGTGGCGGGTCTCAAGGCCCATCGAGTCGTAGGCGGCGGTGGCGAGCTGGACCTGGTCCTTGCCGTTGAGCAGCGGGTCGAGGCTGGCGTCCTGGTCGCTGCTGGCATCGAGGCGCTGGAAGAAGGGATCGCCGTAATGCCAGGGGCGCAGGTCGCTGACACGGATGCCGAAGCGGGCGGCGGCGCGGGCGTCGAGGGCGGCCTTGGCGGCACCGAACGGCTCCCGGGTGGCCTCCTCGACCTCGTCGAGGGTCTGGTCGAGGCGGGTCTCGTCCAGGTCGCTGGTAGTAAGCGCGAACTGGAACCAGTCGCGCGCGCCGTGGTGGCGGGCGGCGCGGTTGCGCAGCTCCACCAAGGCGAGGAGGTCGCCACTGACGGCGGCGCCGACCTGCTTGCTGGCCTCCCAGGCTGCGCGGCGCTCGCCGGAGTCGCTGGACTTGATAAGGATCTCGTCGATCTCGGTGTTGGACAGCTCACGGTCGCCGATGCGGCCGCGAACGGTGTAGAAGGTGGCCTGCGCCTGTGCCTGGAGGCGGACCAACTCGGGGCGGAGCTGCTCGGGGATCTGGTTGGCGAGCAACTCCAGACGTGCTTTGGCGAGGGCGCGGGCGGTGAGCGGCTCGCCGCCTCCCGCTGCGCCCGCGAGGGCGGCTTCGATCTCGGCGAGCAGGGCGGGATCGGCGAGGGCGCCGAGGTAGGCCTCCTCGGCGCTGGCCTTGGCGGCGCTGGTCTCGGGCCGGGCGTCGGCCGCCGCGTCCCAGTAGGCCTGCTGGAGCGTGTGTTCAAGAGGAGCGAGGCGCTGCTGGATCCGCTCGACAAGGGCGGCTGCGTCGGTGGTGGTCGGCATGGCACGCTCCGGCTTGGTTGCGGTGGACGGTGACGCGAGTGCGTCTACTGTATTTGCGACGTTGCGGCTTTGGCGGAGAGCGGACATCCTCGCAAGGATGGCTTTACACGTTACGAACACGCTGACTCGTGCCAAAGAGGAGATCCGGCTGCGGACACCGGGCCTGGTGCGGATGTACACCTGCGGCCCGACGGTCTACCGTCCGGCGCACCTCGGCAACCTCCGGACGTTCCTGCTCGCGGACCTGCTGCGGCGGGCGCTGGAGGCAACGGGCGTCGCGGTGCGGCAGGTGCAGAACATCACCGACGTGGGGCACCTCACCGACGAGCAGTTCGAACGTGGCGAGGACCGCATGCTGGTCTCGGCGCGGCTGGAGGACAAGGCCCCCGAGGAGATCGCCGAGCACTACACCCAGCGGTACCTGGCCGACGCGGCGGCGCTGAACCTGGAGCCGGCGCATGTCCTCCCGCGCGCGTCGGCCTACGTGCCGCAGATGATCGAGCTGGTCGGGCGGCTGCTGGAGCGCGGCCACGCCTACCAGGCGGGCGGCAACGTGTACTTCGCGGTGGCGTCGTTCCCGGCCTACGGGAAGCTGTCGCGCAACACCCTCGACCAACTCCGCGCCGGCCACCGGCAGGAAAACATCGACCCGCACAAACGCCATCACGCGGACTTCACCCTATGGAAGGCGGCCGGCCCGGGGCGGCTGATGAAATGGGACTCGCCTTGGGGCGAGGGGTTCCCCGGCTGGCACATCGAGTGCTCGGCGATGTCGCTCGGCGAGCTGGGCGAGCACATCGACCTGCACACCGGCGGGGTGGACAACGTCTTCCCCCACCACGAGGACGAGATCGCCCAGTCCGAGGCGCTGGTCGGCCACTCCGTGGTCAGCACTTGGGTGCATGGCGAGCACCTGCTGTCCGAGGGCCGCCGCATGGCCAAGTCGGCGGGCAACTTCTACGACCTGGACGAAGTCCGCGTGCGCGGCCACGCACCGCTGGCGGTCCGCTACCTGTTCCTGCAGGCCCGCTACCGCACCCAGCTCAACTTCACCTGGGCAGCACTGGCCGGGGCGGAGCGCGCCCTGGAGCGGCTGCGCGCCCGGGTGGCCGGCTGGTCGCACGGGTCCGGGAACGAGGGCGACCACGAGCAGCAGTCCCGCCGGTACGAGGAGCGCTTCCAGGCGGCGATCGACGACGACCTGGACACGCCCCGTGCGCTGACGGTCCTGGGGGAACTCGAAGGCGACGGGGTGCTCTCCCCCGCCACCCGGTTCGCCATGGTGCAGCGATTCGACCGGGTGCTGGGGCTGAACCTGGCCGCAGCGGCCGGCCAGACCCAGACGCTGCCGCCGGGCGCGGCGGAGCTGATCGAGCGCCGGGAGGCGGCACGGGCCGAGCGCGACTGGGCCGCCGCGGACCGCCTGCGGCAGGAACTCGCCACCATGGGGGTGGACCTGGCCGACACCCGTTCGGGAACGACGTGGCGCCTGCGGGGATAGGGAGACCTCAGGCCTGTGGAGACTCTCGGCCTCCAGGCGTGCCAAGTCGTATGCTGCTAGGAGCACATGGGAGACAGCCGTCAGGAGTGTGAGCGATGGGCTTGATGAAGCGGTTTTCGATGATCTTCAAGGCGAAGGCATCGAAAACCCTCGACCGGTACGAGGACCCCAGGGAGACGCTGGACTACTCGTACGAGCGGCAGCTGGAGATGCTGCAGAAGATGCGGCGGGGCGTCGCCGACGTGGCCACCTCCCGCAAGCGCATCGAACTGCAGGCCCAGCAGCTGCAATCGTCGGCGGCCAAGCTGGAGGGCCAGGCCAAGCAGGCCGTCTCCGCCAACCGTGAGGACCTGGCCCGCGAGGCGCTGACCAGGAGGGCGACCATCGCCGGCCAGCTCTCCGACCTGCAACTGCAGCACGACCAGCTTAAGGGCGAGGAGGCCAAGCTGGTCGACGCCTCGCAGCGCCTGCAGACCAAGATCGAGGCATTCCGGACCCGCAAGGAGACCATCAAAGCGACCTACACCGCCGCCGAGGCGCAGACCAAGGTCAACGAGGCTATCTCGGGCATCAGCGAAGAGATGGGCGATGTCGGCATGGCGATGCAGCGGGCGGAGGACAAGGTCGCGACGATGCAGTCGCGGGCTGGCGCGCTGGACGAGCTGATGGCCTCGGGCGCCCTCGACGACGCCTCCATGTCCAGCGATCGCCTCCAGGCGGAACTGGACCGCTCCATGGCCGCCCCGGCGATCGAGGCGGAGCTGGCCCGCATCAAGGGCGAGATCGGCGGCGCCAGCACCTCCACCAAGCAGCTCGGCGCCCCCGCCGCGCAGGCGCCCGGCGCCACGGTGCCAACCGAGACTCCGGCCGAGACCCCCGCCCCCGCAAAGGCGCCCGCCCAGGAGGAGCAGCGATGATCATCCGGGTCGTGGGCGAGGGGCAGTTCGAGGTGCCCGAGAGCCACCTTGAGGAGCTGAACCGCCTGGACGAGGACCTGCTGAAGGCCTGCGACTCCGGGGACGAGGCACGCTTCGCCAGCTCGCTGCAGGCGCTGATCACCAGCGTGCGCAGCGCCGGCAGCGAGCTGCCCGACGACTACCTCGGCGCCTCCGACCTGGTCCTGCCAGGCCCAGATTCCACCATCGAAGAGGTCCGCAACCTCCTCGGCGACGAAGGGCTCATCCCAGGGTGAAGGTGAGACGCTGATGGCCCGCACCCGCTACCCGGCCGACAAGGGCCTGGCAGCCCGCATGCTGCTGACCATGTTCCTGATCGGCCTGGTCTACGTCCTGTTCATGGCCGTGCTGGTCGCGATCCGCATCCCGGTGGTGTGGATCGTGCTGATCGCTGGCGGCTTCCTCTTCTTCCAGTATTTCTACTCCGACAGGATCGCGCTGTTCTCCATGCACGCCCGCGAGGTGTCGCCACAGGAGGCGCCGGAGCTGCACGCCATCGTCGACCGGCTCTGCGCCCTGGCGGACATGCCCAAGCCGCGGGTGGCGATCGCCGACAACGACATGCCCAACGCCTTCGCTACCGGCCGCAACCAGAAGAACGCGGTGGTCTGCGCCACCACTGGGATCATGCGCCGGCTCAGCCCGGAGGAGCTGGAGGCGGTGCTGGCGCACGAGCTGTCGCACGTCGCCCACCGCGACGTCGCGGTGATGACCATCGCGAGCTTCCTCGGCATCCTGGCCGGGTTCGTGGTCCGCTCAGCCATCTATGCCGGCGCCTGGGGCGGCGGCTTCGGGGGCGGCGGTGGCGGCTTCGGCGGACGCGACAACGACCGGGACAACACCGGCGCGGTGATCCTGCTGGTGGTGCTGGCCTCGGCGATCGTCTACGCGCTCAGCTTCCTGCTGACGCGGGCGCTGTCCCGCTACCGGGAGCTGTCGGCGGACCGCTCCGGTGCGATCCTGATCGGCCGGCCGTCGCTGCTGGCCACGGCGCTCACCAAGGTCACCGGCCAGATGAGCCGCATCCCCACCCGCGACCTGCGCGCCGCCGAGCCGCTCAACGCCTTCTTCTTCGCGCCGGCGCTGGCGGCCGGGTTCAGCTTCTCGTCGCTGTTCTCGACCCACCCGAGCCTGGAGCGCCGCCTGGAGCAGCTCGCCAAGCTGGAGGCGGAGATGGGCCGGTACGCGTGAAGATCCTCGACACGCTGCTCGGCCGCACCAAGCCCAAGCAGGCGAACCTGGACGCGCTGTTCGCGGTCAGCGGCGCGGCCATCACCCTGCAGGCGGGCGCGGGCCTGCAGCCGTCCGGGGAGGCGGCGGTCTGCTTCAAGCCCGCCAGCGGCGAGGGCTTCGCCACCACCTCGACCGAGCTGACCGAGCTGCTCGACCTGGCGGTCAAGGAGGCCGGCTCGACCCTGCGGGTGGAGGACGACCGCTACGGCTACCGCTGGGTGATCATCGGCGACCCCGACCTGGAGGACCTGGTCACCAGCGCGCACCTGATCAACAGCACCCTCCAGGAGCATGGCTACGGGCCGCAGCTGCTCTGCTCGGTGTTCGGCTTCACCAGCGCCCCGGAGGCAGACCCTACTGGGAGTCGCCAGCAGCGCTGCCACCTCGTGTACTTGTACAAGCGCGGCACCTTCTACCCGTTCGCGCCCCGCGACGGCGAGCGCCGCGACAACGAGCTGGAGCTGCGGGTGCGCGCTACCCTCGGCACCGACCTGCCAGTCGAGCCCGACCTGACGCGCTGGTTCGCCCTCTGGGGCGTACCGCTCCGCTAATCGCTGTCAGGCGTCCGGCACAACGGCGTGCCGGGGCCGGGTGTCACGAGGGGGGACTGTGCGTGGGTGAGGCACCAGTGGTGGTGGCGCTGGGGGGGAACGCGATCTCACCCTGCGGCGCCCGGGACCGGGACGATGTTGCGGCCCAGTACCAGCGGACCTTGCGGACCGCGGAGCAGCTGCTGCATCTCGCCGAGGGCGAGCGGCCGCTGCTGCTCACCCACGGCAACGGACCGCAAGTGGGCGACAGCCTGCGACGGGGTGAGGCGGCGGCCCAAGCCGGGCTGCTGCCACGGCTGCCGCTGGACGCCTGCGTCGCCGACACGCAGGGCCGCATGGGATTCATGCTGCAGCAGTGCCTGGACAATGCGCTGGCGGCAGCCGGGGTGCGGCGGCCCACGGCGGCGCTGCTGACCCGCACGGTGGTCGAACCCACCGACCCGGCGTTCGGCGACCCCTGCAAACCGGTCGGCGACTTCTACGACGAGGCCGCCGCCAAGCGCCACATGGCCAGCGACGGCTGGGTCATGCGCGAGGACGCCGGCCGCGGCTGGCGCCGGGTAGTGCCCTCTCCCCAGCCCCGCGAGATCCTGGAGGAACCCACCATCCGCGACCTCCTTGATCTCGGCGTGATCGTGATCGCGGCGGGCGGCGGCGGCATCCCGGTGACGCGCCAGCCCGACGGCTCCCTCCTCGGCGTCGAGGCCGTGGTGGACAAGGACCTGACCGCCGCGCTGCTGGCCGCCCGTCTCGGCGCCGAGACCCTGCTGATCCTCACCGGCGTCGACCACGTCGCCCTCGACTACGGCCGCCCGGCCCAGCGCGACCTCTACGGGGTCAGCGCCGCCGAGCTCGCCGGCTACGTCACCCAGGGCCAGTTTGCCCCCGGCAGCATGCTTCCCAAGGTGCAGGCCGCCCTCGCCTTCCTGGGCCAGGGCGGCCACCGCGCGATCATCACCTCACCGGAGCTCTCCGAGAAAGCCCTCACCGGCACCGGCGGCACCCAGGTAATGCCGTAGATCAGGGCCGCCGGCTACGAGATGTCCTTCGGCACCGTCGTCCCTGCGGCCACGGCAGCCAGCACCACGGCCGCGCCTGCCACCAGCGCCGCCGCCAGGGCGAAGGGCAGGGGGCTGGTCCCGCCCCCAAGTGCCGATCCGGCCATGGTCGTCGCCGCCGTGAACGGAAGGTACGGCTGGGCGGCGTCGAACAGCCCGCCGAGGAGCGGCTCAAGCACGAACCCCCACACAAACACCGTGACGATCGCGCTGAGCTGGCCCCGCAGCAGCGACCCCACACCGACCCCTGCCGCAGCCAGCAGTCCCGACCCGAGGATCCCGCCGGCTGCGAAGCGGGCGATGGTGCCCCAGGCGAGCGCCACGTGGTAGCCCTTGGCGGCCACGAACGACAGGCTGATCCCGGTGGTGAGGCCGGCGGCGACCAGGCCGAACAGCAACCCCGCTCCCGCCGCGACGACGACCTTGGCGACCAGGACCCGGGTTCGGTCCGGGGCGGCGAGGTAGGTTGCCGTGGCTGTCCCGTGCCGGAACTCGCCGCTTGCGACCGTGACCCCGAACACCGCCGCCATGAGCATGCCGAACACGCTCCTGGTGAGCAGGTCCTGCTGGCCGGCTGCGGTGAACAGCGGCGGTGGCGCCATGTGCCCGGAGCCGCCGGCCCTGGCCGCCCCGAGGGTGGTGATCAGCGCGGTCAACCCCGCCGCCGTGGCCAGCAGGCCGAGCGGCAGGCGGATGGTCCGAAGCTTCAGCAGCTCGGTGCGGATCGCCCGGGTCACCGGTATCCCTCCTCGTCACTGGTTGCGGCGGTGAGCTGGAAGAACACGTCCTCCAGGTTGGCTCCTGCGGTCAGCTCCTGGAGCGAGGCCTGCGCCACCAGGCGGCCCTTGTCGATGATCACCACGCTGTCCACCGTCTGGGCGACCTCGGCCAGGATGTGGCTCGACATCAGCACCGTCCGGCCCTCCTCGGCCAGCCTCCGGACCAGCCCGCGGAGCCAGCGGACTCCCTCCGGGTCAAGCCCGTTGGCCGGCTCGTCCAGGATCAGCGCCTCGGGATCGCCTAGCATCGCCGTGGCGATCCCGAGGCGCTGGCGCATACCGAGGGAGAAGCCGCCGACCGGCCGCTTCGCCGCTCCCCGCAGCCCGACGAGTTCGAGCACCGCCTCGACCCGGCCCGGGTCGATCCCGGCCGCCATCGCCTGGACCCGAAGGTGGTTGCGTGCGCTCCGGCTGGGATAGAAGCTCGATGCCTCCAACACCGCTCCGACGTGCCGCAACGGGTCGGTCAGGTCTGCGTAGGCCTTGCCGGTGATGGTGGCCGTGCCGCCGCTGGGCCGCACCAGGCCGAGGATCGTGCGGAGGGTGGTGGTCTTCCCCGCGCCGTTCGGCCCCAGGAAGCCCACCACGGTGCCGCGATCTACCGCGAAGCTCAACTGGTCGACCGCGAGCACCTGGCCGAACCGCTTGCTCAGCCTTTCTACCTCGATCACTGCCATGGAGACTCCTCTGGTTGTCGTTCCGCGGCCGGCTGCCAATCCCGGCGCTAGAGCGACGCTAGGGCGGGGCGACCGCGCCGCCATCGCCGCCGAGGAGGTTCCGCCTCCACCCGCAGGTGGATTCACTCTGGCGGCCGATCCCCTTCCAGGCGGATGCGGGCGTGGTGGCCTGGGGCTATGGTCGAAGCCATGAACGAGGCCGCACGACCCGCAAGACCCGAGCCCGCTTCCCCAGCGGGGTTCTGGCTTGCCGGCCGCTTCACCCCGGGCCAGGTCGACTGGATGGTGGTCGGCGTCGCCGTGGCGCTGTCGCTGCCGTTCCTGCTGCACGCCGCGCTGGTCGGGAAGCTCGGGACCGGTCAGATGGCCGTCGGCCTGGCGGCCCTCCCCTTCGCGACCGTGCCTCTGCGGTGGCGGCGGCGCTATCCCGGGTTGGTGCTCGCCACCGTCGCCGCTGCCTTCGTGGGCGTGGCGCTGTTCGGCGGCATTGAACCCAACCCGGTCGGGTCCCTGTTCGGCGTAGGGGCCGCGGCCCTGTACGGCGACCGCCGCGTGCGACTGGTCGCCGGTATCGCCGCCCTCAGCGCGCTGGTGCTCGCGTTCGCCGTGGTGCTGCTGACCGGTGGGACCCGGCCGCTCGGGCACCTGGCAGCGACCGCCGTCGGGTCGGGGGTGGCGTGGGTGGTCGGCGACCGGACCCGGACCCGCCGGGCCTACCTGGCCCAACTCCAGGAACGGGCGGCCAGGCTGGAGCGGGAACGAGCCGACCACGCCCGCCGCGCCGCCGAGGCCGAACGCAACCGCATCGCCCGGGAGCTCCACGACGTGGTGTCCCACAACGTCAGCGTGATCGCGGTGCAGGCGGGCGCCGCCCGGATGACGGCAGACGCCGATCCCGACGTGGCCACCCAGGCGCTCGGACTGATCGAGCGCACCGCCCGCTCGACGCTGACCGAGCTGCGGGCGCTGCTTGGGATCCTCCGCAAGCAAGACGGCGAGCCCCCCAACCCCAGCCGGGGGCCGCAACCGACCCTGGCGCAGCTGGACGCCCTGGTCGCCCAAGCGCACCAGGCAGGGCTCCGCCTCCAGGCGCGGGTGCAGGGCGACCTCGGCGGGCTCCCGGCCACAGTGGACCTGTCGGCCTACCGGATCATCCAGGAGGCGCTCACCAACATCCTCAAGCACGCCCCTGGCGCGCACGTCCACCTGCTGGTCCGCCGCACGGACCGAGCGCTCGACGTGGTCGTGGTCGACGACGGCCCCGGCGCCCCGCCGGGTGCAGACGGGACTGGGCCCGGGTCCGGATCTGGGACTGAGGCTGGAGGGCAGGGCTTGATCGGGATGCGGGAGCGTGCCGCCCTGGTCGGCGGACGTCTCAGCGCCGGCCCCGCGCTCGGGAGCGGCTTCCGCGTCGAGGCCCACCTCCCAGTCGAGGTCGAGGTGGCAGACGCCGGGGCCGCAGCAGACGCCGGGGCCGCGGTGTCGTGACCATCCGCGTGCTTGTCGCCGACGACCAGATGCTGCTGCGGGCGGGTTTCCGCATGATCATCCAGACCCAGCAGGACATGGAGGTCGTGGGCGAGGCCGCCGACGGCGTGGAGGCCGTCGCGCTGGCCCGCAGGCTCCTGCCGCACGTCGTGCTGATGGATATCCGCATGCCGAACCTGGACGGCATCCAGGCCACCAGCCGGATCACCGCCCCAAGACCGGGGACAGGGCCGGGGGCGGCGACGGCGCCGAAGGTGGTGATCCTGACCACCTATGACCTCGACGAGTACGTCTTCGACGCGCTGGCCTCGGGAGCCAGCGGGTTCCTGCTGAAGGACGTCCCGCCCGAGGACCTGGTGCGGGCGATCCGGGTCGCCGCGGAGGGGGAGGCCCTGCTCGCCCCCTCGGTGACCCGCCGGCTGGTGGAACAGTTCGTCCGCCAGCGGCCCTCAAGCCCATTGGCCGCCCAACGACTCGACCCGCTCACCGAACGTGAGGCCGAGGTCCTGCGTCTGGTCGCCCGGGGGTTGTCGAACACCGAGATCGCCGCTGCGCTGTGCCTCGGCGAAAGCACCGTGAAGACCCACGTCGGCCACATCTTCGACAAGCTCGAGCTACGCGACCGCGTCCAAGCCGTCATCCTGGCCTACGAAGCCGGCCTGGTCCGGCCAGGCCAGCCCGAAGACATCCCCTGAGGTGACGAGTCGTGACTAGCTCTCGCCGCCGATGTCCACGTGGTAGGCCTCGTAGACGAGGTCGAGGCCGCGCTTGCGGTGGCGGGTGAGGTCGTCGAACAACTGCACCAGCTGGCCGCGCAGCTCCGGGGTGAGCGCGGTGGCGCTGCGGAGGTCGCTGACGCCGCGCTCGATCGCGTCGCTGATGCTGGCGTGCTCGCGCTTGGACCGGTTGATGTTGTTGGCGAGCCGCGGGGCGTTGTCCATGATCTCCTCGTAGAGGCCGCCCGGCCCCTCGGTCACATCCACGTGCAGGGCAAAGACCGCCCGCAGGTGCTGGATAGCCGAGGCGAGACGGGCGATGCACCCCTCGACCGGGTCGGTGACGGGGGTTGCCAGCGCACGCTCGAACTCGCCGAGAACTCGCCGGAGGCTGAGCCGCTGCCCCTTCGCCGCCTGGAGCGCGCTGGTCGACGCCTCATATGCCTCACCTATCTCAGCTCGCATCTTCATCCCCCTTCGTCGGCCCGCGCGCCGGTCTCGGCAGTGTTACCGAAAACCCTCCCATTGTCATCTAGTTCATAATGACTAGAATCCCTTCGGCCGACGAATGGATCAAGGATCACGCCGGCCGCTGGATGTCTGCTTCCTCCCCCACACGGTGCACGATCAAACGGTTGGTTGCACCGCGCCAGCCGGGCGTGCCCGCAACCAGCACGACCACGTCGCCGGGTGCGGCCATGCCGTCGGCGCACAGGCGCTGGTCGGCCTGGGCGACCATGGCGAGCAGGTCACTGGCCGGTGCGACGGTGGCTGGGACCTCGACGCCCCAGTAGAGGGCCATGCGGCGGCGCACCGGCTCGTAGGGGGTCAAACCGACGATACGGGCCCGGGGGCGGAAGCGGGACACGAACCGGGCGGTCGCGCCGCTCTCGGTGAAGGCGACGATCGCGCGGGCGTGCAGGTCGGCGGCGACCTGCACCGCTGCCTTGCAGACCGTGGCGGCCACGTCGAGCAGGCCGCCGGTCGGCGGCGGCGGATGGTTGAGGTGCGGGCTCGCCTCGGCCGCAGCGGCGATACGGCACATGGTCGCGACCGCTTCGACCGGATGCGCCCCGATGGCGCTCTCTGCCGACAGCATCACCGCGTCGGTGCCGTCGAAGATGGCATTGGCCACGTCGCTGGCCTCAGCCCGGGTCGGCCGTGCGCTGGCCACCATCGATTCGAGCATCTGGGTGGCGGTGATCACCGGCACGCCGACGGCGTTGGCGTGGGCGATGATCTCCTTCTGCAGCGGCGGGACCTGCTCGGCGGCCAACTCCACGCCGAGATCGCCGCGGGCGACCATGACCGCGTCGGTGACCGCCAGGATCTCCTGCAAATGCTCCACCGCCTCGGGCCGCTCCAGCTTGGCGACCACCGGGACGTCGCCACCGAGCGCAGCGATCGCCTGCTTGGCTTCGAGCACGTCGGCGGCGCGGCGCACGAACGACAGCGCCACGTAGTCGACCCCGCCGCCGACTGCGGCAATCAGATCGGCATGGTCCTTGGCGGTCAGCGACGGCGCCGACACCCGCACCCCCGGCAGGTTCACGCCCTTCCCCGAATGCACCACCCCGCCGCAGCGCACCTGGCAGCGCACCCGTTCACCCTGCACCGAGCGGACCCGCAGCTCGATCGCGCCGTCGTCGAGCAGGATCCGGTCGCCAGGCCCGACGTCGGCGGCGAGCCGCTCGTAGACCACCGGCACCACCCCAGCCGGTGCCCGCTCGGCGCCTGCGAGCAGCTCGCAGTCGTCACCACTGGGCAGCGCCACCCCGCCCGCCCCAACCACACCCACCCGGATCTTCGGCCCCTGCAGGTCAGCCAGGACGCCGACGTTGCGCCCCCGCTCCGCCGCCAGCCGGCGCACCAGCTCCAGCCGCGCCAGATGATCCGCCCGCTCCCCATGCGAAAAGTTGAGCCGCACCACGTCCACCCCGGCATCCAGCATCGCCCCGAGCACCACCGGATTCCCCGAAGCCGGCCCCACCGTCGCCACGACCTTGGTCCGCTCCCCCGCCAACCGTTCACTCCCATCCGTGTCCATGTCCGCCAGTCCCTGCTCTCAGGTTCTCAGCGGAAGGCTATCCCGTTCCGCCTCTGCGGTAGCGGCACCGGGCACGTAGTGGGGCCCTTATATGCCTTGACGTTTATATAACTGCACTGGTATATTCATATCCATGATGACGGCGTTCGACGTGCTGGCGGATCGCTCCCGGCGGGAGATCCTGGAGCTGCTGCGGGGGCGGGAGCGGTCGGTTGGAGAGCTGGTCGAGCGGCTCTCGCTCAGCCAGCCGCTGGTGTCGAAGCATCTGCGCGTACTCCGGGACGCTGGGCTGGTGCGGGTGCGGCCGGAGGCGCAGCGGCGCTGGTACCAGCTTCAGGCCGAGCCACTTGCTGAGGTTGACGCCTGGCTGGCGCCCTACCGGCAGTTCTGGTCGAGCCGGCTCGACGCCCTCGAACGCCACCTCGACGAGGACCTCGATGAGGAAGAGGACGAGGAGGAGTAACCATGGTCGCAATCCCCATCACCGACGGGACCATCGAGCAGATCGACGGCCGCTATGTCCTGCGGTTCGAGCGGCGGCTCCCCCACCCGAGGCAGAAGGTGTGGGAGGCGATCACCCGGCCAGAGCGCCTGCGCGAGTGGCTCCTCAACCAGGGCGACATCGAACTCGACCTGGTCGAGGGCGGGAAGTTCGTGGTCCGTACCACCGGCCCGCGCGAACTGGTCGACGCGATCATCGCCGAGGCCGGCGAGGAAGCGCTGGTCCAGCACCACACGGTCCTGCACGTCGAGCCACCCGCCGTGTTCGAGCACACCTTCGGCGGCTCCCCGGACTCGGTCGTGCGCTGGGAGCTTCGAGATGACGGCGACGCCTGCCGGCTGACGCTCATCCACACCGAGCCTCCCGGGTTCCCCGCCGGGGACGCCCCCCGTGACCTCGCGGGCTGGCACTCGCTCCTCGAACTGATCGAGCAGGCGCTCGACGGCAACCCCGGAACCTGGCGGCGGGAGCGCTGGCAGGACCTGCGCGCCCAGTACGCCGCCAAGGGCGCGCCGTCATAGCGCCACCTGGCCAGATATCCCTTATGTGACGTGGCCGCCTCCGGTTACCATCAACCGGTAGAGCGGCCACGAACCGTTCGGCCAGGCCAGCCTGGAGACTGGACCAAGCCGCCGCGAGGAGGTTGGTCAATGCGCGTCACCGAACGTGCCCAGAAGGCGGTCCTGTATGCCAGGCAAGAGGCCGACCGCCTCGGTCACGACCACATCCACACCGAACACCTGCTGCTCAGCCTCCTCCGCGATGAGGAATGCCTGGCCGTTGCCACGCTCGGCGAGCTGGGCCTTGCGCCGGAGACCGTGTTCCGCCGGATGGAAGAGGCCACTGGCCAGAACCTGACCCAGCAGCAGGCGGAGCAGCACCGCTACCCCGGCAACGTGCCGATGACCAAGCCTGCTCTGCTGGTGCTCACCCTGGCAGGACGGGAGGCGAGCCAGCTGGAACACGACCGGATCGGCACCGAGCACCTGCTGCTAGGCCTGGCCAGCGAGGGCGAGGGTGTCGCCGCCCAGGTCCTGCAGGATCTCGGCGGTGGCCTGCTGGAACTCCGCCAGGCGGCGACGGCCCTGTTTGCGGCAGGGGCCGATCCGGAACCGTTCCCTCCTGACCGAGGGCCGCCGCCCTGGGAGCCGCCACCGTCGGCGCAGCTCCGCCGAGTTGTCCCCTTGGCGCAGGAGCATCCACTGCCCTCGGGGGACCAGCTGGCGCTGATTTCCCTGGAGGTCTGGTCGGACTGGTTCGATCTGCGTTACGCGATCGTGTACGCCACTCCCGAGCCTGAGGGCGAGCGGTCACGGCCGCCCGTGCTCGGCATCTGCCAGGTCTCCGACCCCGCCGGCACGGACTACCGCAACCGGACCAGTTCCGCCCCCGCCTACGGCATGGTCCGGATCCACCAGCGGACCTTCGTGCCCGCGCCACCGCCGGGCACCGAACAGCTGGAGCTGCGCTTCAGCCCGCCCTCCACCCCGATTGAGGAGTCGCCGCCACTGCTCGTGATCACGGTCGACCTGGAGCGGCAGCCCGCGCCCTCAGGCTGACGACCCGGCGCGCCAGTTGAGGGCGCGGGGGCGCTGGGCGCGGCGGGTCCGGAGGGTGAGCGCGAGCAGCAGGGCGACCCACAGGATGGCGCTGCTGTGACCGGCGGGGAGGGGCCAGGCGAGGCCGAGGGGCAGGCACAGCAGGCCGGCGGCGAGCAGGGACCGGCCCGCGAGCAGGGCGATGGCAAGGGCGGCAAAACCACGGCCCTGGACGATGCCGGCGAGCGCGAGGCCGGGAACGGCACTGTCGAGCGGGAGCGCGGCACCGCCAAAGCCAGCGAGCGCTGCGGCGGCGATCAGGGCGCCGGCACGCAGGGCGCCGGTCGCGACACCGGCGCGCTCGGCTGCTTCGGGCTGCTCGGCGAGGGCGCGCAGCCGCAGCCCGAGGGGGGTGAGGCGTAGCAGCAGCCAGGTGAGGAGGCCGAGCGCGGTCGCGACCAGCGCCATCACCGGGACTCGCAGGATTGCGTGGCCAAGGCCCGGCAGGCTGAGCGGCAGCGCGAGAGCGGGGAGGTGCCGGGGCAAGGCCAGGGCCAGGTCTCCGGAGGGAAACGAATGGGCGGCGAGCCCGGCGGCGGTGGCGAGCGCGAGCAGGTCGAGCGCGATCCCGGCGGCAAGCTGGTCAACCCCAAGGCCGACCACGGCCACGGCCTGTAGCGTGCCGGCAGCGCCCCCAACCAGAATCCCGGCCGCCAGGCCGGCGAGCGGGCCGTGCCCGTGCGCCACCCAGGCGCCAGCGGCGGCGCCGAGCGTCATCGCCCCTTCGAGGCCGAGGTTGACCACCGCGGCCCGCTGGCTGATCACCGCGCCAAGCACCACGAGGTACAGCGGTGCCGCCGCCCGCAGGACGGTCGCGACCAGCAGGGCAGGAGCGAGATCGTGCAGCGGCTCAGGCACTGGCGGCACCAGCAGGTTCGGCCTCGCCGCCGGCGCCGTCAGCGAGGCCGCCGGCCAGGCTGACGCTCGTGCTGGCGGCCACGGCCGCAGTCGCGCCGGCGCTGGCAGGCGCGCTGGCGCTGATCTCGTCTGGGCCCGGGTCAGCCGTGCGAGCTTGCGCCTCGACCAGTGCCACGAATAGGCGCGAGGAGGCAGGGGTGGCCATGCGGCGGGCGAGGGCGACCGCGGCCAGGACAGAGAGCAGCGCCGCGCCCTGCAGGATGGCGGCGGCCCCGCCCCCCGGCATGTGGGCGGCGGCGGCGACCTGGCTGAGGAGGGGGAAGGCCAGCGCGGCGGCCACCAGTCCAGCGGGGGTGCCACGCCCGGCCAGGGCGATCGCGACACCGGCCAGGCCATAGCCATAGGTCAGGCCGGGGCCACTGGCCAGGTCGAGGTCGAGCGGGGCGCCGCCCGCCAGCCCGATGCCCAGATGTGCGCCGGCCGGGCCCTGGCCCGGGTCGAGCGCGTCCTGCAGGCCGCACAGGCCCGCGACCGCGCCGGAGAGGAGGAGCGCCGTGGCCAGCGTTATGCTCGGTCGGATACCGGCGAGGAGGGCCTCGCGCCGGGCAACCCGGAGGGCTCGCAGCTTCAGGCCGAAACGGCTGAAGCGCGCAGCGAGCCACCAGGCCAGCACGGCAAGGAGGGCCAACGGCAGTATCCAGGTGAGCGCGCCCGGTGCTGGGGCCCCGGGCATCCCGCCGACCACGGCGCTCGACCGTACCCGCGGCAGCTCAGCCCCGGCGGGGAGCACGGCGAGGGCAAGCCCGCTCGCCAGTACGGTCGAGAGAAGCTCCGGCACCCGGCGCCAAGCCAGCAGCAGGGTGGGGAGCAGCGTCCATGCGAGCCCGCCGGCCATGGCGGCGAGCAGCACCAGCGCCAGGTGCAAAACTGGCGGGGCCGCGAGGTGCGCGCCGGCCAGCGTGGCGGCCAGCGCCCCGGCCATCGCCTGGCCCTGGATGCCCAGGTTGACCAGGCCGGCGCGCAGCGCGATGGCGGCCGCCAGCCCGGCGAGCAGCAGCGGCGTGGCTGCACGGGCGGCAGCGGCAAGGGAGCCGGGGCGCAGCAATCCAGCGACCGCGACGGCTCGCGCCGCCTCCACCGGACCCCACCCCCTGGCCAGGGCGAGCACCGCTCCGGCGGCGGCCACCGCGAACAGCGCCGCGGCCACCCCGGCGAGCAGCGTGGCGCCAGGCACCAGCAGGCACGGCGCCCACGTCCGTATGCGCCCCTCGGCCTGGGCGGGGGGCGGGGTGTCAGCGGCGGCGGCGGTCCTCACCCTCACCGGGCCGCCCTTCTGCTGGCGCCGCCTCGACCTCGCCCAAACGGCCAGGGCCGCCGCGGCCGGACCTGGTGCCGCCGCGCCCTCGCTGGTTGGGCCTGGCTCCCCTGCTCCTGCCACTCGCCCGTCGCACTGCCCGCTGCCGGGGCCGGGGCCGCTGCGGGCTGGATCGGCCCTGCCTGCATCGCGGCGTTGAGCGCGGGGATGGTGAGGTTCGCTCCGCTCAGCTCCGCGGCGACCCGGCCGCCGTCCATGACGGTGACCCGGTCGGCAAGCGCGAGCACCTCCTCGGGGTCGGCGGACCACAGCAGGACCGCCAGCCCGCGGTCGCGCTCGGCCCGCAGCAGCTGCCACAGCGCCTCCGCCTCGTCACGCCGGAGGCCCAGGGTGGGGCAGACCGCCAACAGCGCGCTGGGCCGGTCACCCAGCTCACGGGCGAGCAACAGCCGCTGCCGCGCCCGGCGGGAGACCACCCAGGCCGGAACCTGCGCGAGGCCAGGCACTGCCTCGGCCACCAGCGCGGCGGCCCGGCGACGCAGCCGGCGCCCGCCCCGGCCGAGGAGCGCGTTGTGGCGCAGGCTGAGGGTGCTGGCAATCCCGCCAGCGCCGGCCACGCCGTCCGGTGGCAGATAGGCGAGGCCCAGGACACGCCGGGCGTGAATGCTCGCCCTGGTGACGTCGTCGTCGCCGAGATAGATCCGCCCGCCGTCGGGACGGCGCAGGCCGAGGACCGCCGCGACCAGCTCGGCCGCGCCCTGGCCGTCGGCGGCGACGACGGCGTGGATCTCGCCGCAATGGACGACCAGGTCCAGGCCGGCCACCCGCTCCTGTTCCCCGTCGACCACCCACAAGCCCTTGACCTGCACGATCTGCTCGCGCCCCTGGTCAAACCCTGTGGATAACTGGTTGCAGACTCCCATTTCCACCGTTACCGTCTGCCGGGGAGGAGGTGCGGCGGCCCCCGGAGCAGAAGCGAGCAGGGCGGCGACCCGGCGTTCGCCGGCGGCGATGGGGGTGGTGCCGGCGATGCGGCCGTCCTCCAGCAGGGTCACCCGGTCGGCGAGTTGCAGGAGGCGCTCGGGTGCGCGGGTGGCGACCAGCAGCGCCCGGCCGTCGGCGCGCAGGGCGGCGAGGGCGGAAAGCACTCGCTCGACCTGGTCGGGAAGCAGGCCGGCGAGCGGTTCGTCGAGCAGCAGCACGGCGGCGCCCCGCCAGGCGAGGCCGAGCAACTCCACCTGGCGCCGCCCGGCGGGGTCGAGGGTGCCGACACGGGTGCGGACGTCGAAGCCGTCCCTAGAGCGGTTGCAGAGGCCGAGCTTGACGGCGAGCGCGGCAACCTCGCGGCGGGCGAGGCGCCGGCGCAGGCAGCCGGCACGGACCGGCTCCGCGCCGAGGATCACGTTCTCCGCGATGGTCAACTCCTCAAGAGGACAGGATGCTTCACCGGCGAACCCGATGCCGAGCCGCAGCGCCGCCCGGGGCGAGCGGACCCGTTGGGGCTGGCCCGCCAGCAGGATCTCGCCGGCCGAGGACTGTTCGAGCCCGGCCAGCAGCCGCAGCAGGGTGGACTTGCCGGCACCGGCCGCACCCACCAGAAGTTGCAGCTCCCCGACGCGTACCTCGAGATCGACCCGGTCGATGGCGCTGCTGCCGCCGTGCCGGCGGGTGAGGCCGCGAAGCGTGAGCACCACCGGTGCTTCGGCCCGCGGCCTCCCCCCCTCGGCCCCCCCGGGCCGCGTCTCAGGTTCGATCGCTTGCAATCGACCCCCCAAGACCCTTGATCGTCACGATCTAGTCAGAAGGCTAACAAGGATCGATCCTGAAAGCCAGCACCTACGGGGATTCCCTGCGGAGGTTTCCTTACTGCTTTATGTAGGGCTTGCCGTCGGCGGCGGGGGGACGGACGCGGCCGACCAGGCCGGCGACCGCCAGGATGGTGGCGATGTAGGGCGCCATCAGCAGGAACTGCGACGGGATCGGCACGTTGAGGACCGCCAGGATGCTCTGCAGCGCGTCGGCGAAACCGAACAGCAGCGCGGCGGCGAAGGCGCCGAGGGGGCTCCAGTGACCGAAGATCATGGCGGCCAGCGCGATGAAGCCGCGTCCCGCGGTCATGTTCTTGGCGAATGAGCCGACCGACCCCAGGGTGAAGTAGGCGCCGCCGATACCGGCCATCATGCCGCCGAGGATCACGTTGCGGTAGCGGACCGCGAGCACTCGGATGCCGACGGTGTCGGCGGCCCGGGGGTGCTCGCCGACCGCACGCACCCGCAGCCCCCAGCGGGTCCGGAACAGTGCGACCTGGACCGTCGCGAGCATCACGTACATCAGGTAGACGAAGATGTTCTGATCGAACAGCACCGGCCCGACCAACGGGAGCTTGGCGAGCAGCGGGATGGCGATCGGGTCGAACACCGCGGGAGAATTGAGGGTCTGCTGGTAGGGGATCAGCACCCGGTCGGTGAGGAACCCGGTGAGCCCGAGCGCCAGCAGGTTCAGCACCACCCCGACCACCACCTGGTCGGCACGGTAGCGGATGGCGAGCACCGCCAGCAGCGCGCCGAGCAGCCCCCCGACCAGGACCCCGGCGACCAGGCCGAGCCACAGGATCTGAGTGGCGCTGCCGACCATGGCACCGGCGAACGCAGCCACCAGGAACTGCCCCTCGATGGCCACATTGATGACCCCCGAGCGCTCGCACAGCACCCCGGACAGGGCGCCGAAGGTGAGTGGCACCGAGCGCAGCAAGGTGCTGCCGAGCAGCCCGGCCAGGTTCATCGAGCTGTCGTGGGCAGCCCAGGCGAGAAACGACAGCATGAACAGGCCGAGCACGATCCCGAGGATCAGCCCGGAGCGCCGGCCGAAGCCGCGAGCGAGTTGCTGCACGCCGAGGTAGGCGCAGATCGCGGCGAGCACGAAGGCGGCTGGCCGCACCGGCACGGTGGCGTCGGGGATGTGCCAGGCCGGCGGCTGGTTGAGGCCGAAGCGGGCCTTGGAGGCGGCGGGGACGCCGCTGCCGAACGGGAATGCCATCACCGCAGCGATGACCAGGTAGAACACGCCGGTCACGCGGCGGCGCAGCGCCGACACCGGCCGGCCCGGCGCCAGCACCCCGGTGGCGGTCAGCCCCATCAGCCCCCCCAACCTTTCGAAACCGGCGCGCCCGTGCCGGCACGCGTGCCGCCGATGCGGTAGATCGCGCGGACCAGCGCGGGTGCGGCCACGAAGATCACGATCAGCGACTGGATCACGGTGATGAGATCGACCGAGATGCCGGTGGATGCCTGCATCTGCACCCCGCCCGCACGCAGCACGCCGAACAGCAGCGCGGCGGCCACCACCCCCCAGGGGGTGGCGCGGCCGAGCAGCGCCAGAGTGATGGCGTCGAAGCCGATGCCCGCGGAGAAGTTGGGGAACAGGCTGAACTGCAGTCCAAGGATCTGGCAGGCGCCGGCGAGGCCGGCGAGCCCGCCGGCGATGACCAGGGCGAGGACCGTGGTGCGCCCCACGTTGATGCCGGCGGTCTGGGCAGCGGACGGGTTGGCGCCGGCCACGCGCAGCTCGAAGCCGAGCGTGCTGCGGCGCAGCAGCCAGGAGACCAGGGCCGCGGCCAGCAGAGCCACGATGAGGCCGGCGTGCAGGCGCAGGTTCTGGCCGGCGAGGTGTGGCAGGCGGGAGGGCACCTCGACCGGCTTGGAGATCGGGTCGGTCCGCCCCGGCCGCCGGAATGCCGAGGTGGACAGCAGATACAGGGAGAAGCTGCCGGCGATGTAGTTGAGCATGATCGTGGTGATGACCTCGTGGGCGCCGGTGCGCGCCTTGAGGATGCCAGGGACGAAACCCCACGCCGCCCCGCCGGCCAGGCCTGCCAGCAACGCCAGCGGCAGGTGCACGAAGACCGGCAGCCCGTGCAGGGAGAACCCCACGAACCCGGCGGCGAGGCCGCCTATGATGACCTGGCCTTCGGCACCGATGTTGAAGAGTCCGGCGCGGAAGCTGAGCGCGACCGCGAGCCCGGTGAGAATCAGCGGCGTCGCCTCGACCAGCGTCTCCGACAGCGCCGCCCTGGACCCGAGTGCGCCTCTGGCCAGCGCCGTGTAGGTGGCGCTGACGGCGTGCCAGGATGCCGCCAGCGCATCGCCTGGTGCCGCGAAGAAGTAGCCCCACTTGGACAGGATGTTCTGGTCCGAGAACACGATCAGCACCGCGCCGACGAGCAGGGCGGTGATGATCGCCAGGACGGTCACCAGCACCGGGCCACTGGTCAACTCCCGAAGGAACCGCGCGGCGAAGGGGGGCGGCGGCGCGGCGGGCCGCTCGGGCGCGGGCGCCTTGGTGACTGGCTCAGTCATCCGCCCTCTCTCCTGGCCGCTTCTTCGGCTTCCCCTTCGACTTCCCCACTGGCCGCCTCCCCGCTGTCGGCTCCAGCTCCAGCCATCAGCAGGCCGATCTCGTCGCGGTCGGCGCCAGCGGGCCGCTCGCCGACGATCCTGCCGCCGCAAATCACCGCGATCCGGTCGGCCAGCGCCAGCACCTCGTCCAGTTCGGAGGAGACGATCAGCACCGCCGCGCCCTGGTCGCGGGCCTCGACGATGCGGCGGTGGACGTACTCGATCGAGCCGACGTCCAGGCCACGGGTTGGCTGGGAGGCGATCAGCAGCTTGATCGGGCGTGACAGCTCCCGCGCGATGATCACCTTCTGCTGGTTGCCGCCAGACAGGGTGCCGACCGGTGTCTTGATGGAGGGCGTGCGGATGTCGAACTCCCCGGCCCGCTCGCCGGCGGCGCGGTCGATGGTGTCGAGATCCATCACCAGGCCGTGCGCGAACGGCGCCACGTCGTAGCTGTCCAGGATCAGGTTCTCCGCCACCGAGAAGGTCGCTACCAGGCCGTTCTTGACGCGGTCCTCGGGGACGTGGCCGACTCCGGCGCGCAGCACCGTGCGCGGAGCGGCGCCGGCCAGGGAGCGCCCGTCCAGCCGGATGGTGCCGCCTGCCGGTGGCCGCAGCCCCGTCAGCGCCTCGACCAGCTCGGTCTGGCCGTTGCCCTGCACCCCCGCGATCGCCAGGATCTCGCCCGCGCGCACCTGCAGGGAGAGCTGGTCGACCCAGACCTGGCCGCGGTCGTCGAGCACGGTGAGGCCGTCGACGTCGAGCACCACCCCGTCCGGGTTGGCCGGCTCCTTGGCGACCCGCAGCAGCACCGTGCGCCCGACCATCATCGAGGCCAGCTCCTGCTCGCTGGTCTGGCCGGGAACGGTGGTGCCGACCACCCGGCCGCCGCGCAGAACGGTGATCCGGTCGGCGACGGGCAGGACCTCTTTGAGCTTGTGGGTGATGAACAGGATGGAGTGGCCCGAGGCTTTGAGGGAGCGCATCACCTCGAACAGCTCCTCGGTCTCCTGAGGGGTGAGCACCGCGGTCGGCTCGTCGAGGATCAGCACCCTGGCCTCGCGCAGCAGCGCCTTGACGATCTCGACGCGCTGCTGCACCCCGACCGGCAGGTCCTCGACCATCGCGTCCGGGTCGACCGCGAGCCCGTAGCGCCGCGACAGCTCGCGCACCTCCCGGCGCGCCCTGGCACGGTCGAGCAAGCCGAAGCGCCGGGTGGGCTCCAGGCCCAGCATGACGTTCTCGGCCACGCTAAACACCGGGACCAGCATGAAGTGCTGGTGCACCATGCCGATCCCGGCGTTGATCGCGTCGCGCGGACTGGCGAGCCGCCGCGGCTCGCCGTCGAGCAGGATCTCGCCCTCGTCGGCGTGGTAGAGCCCGTAGAGGACGTTCATCAAGGTGGTCTTGCCGGCACCGTTCTCGCCGAGGAGGGCGTGGATCTCGCCCTCCTCGACGGTGAGGTCGATGCCGTCGTTGGCGACCACCCCGGGGAACCTCTTGGTGATGCCCTTCAGCTCGAGTCTCAGGGCTGCTCCCTACCGCCTGCCGGCTACCTGGAGCGGCCTACTTGTAGTCGGCGGGCTTCACCGAGATCGACCCGTTGACGATGCCCTGCTTGATGGTGTCGAGGGCGGACTTGACGTTGGCCGGGACCTGGCTGTCGAAGTCGTGGAACGGCGCGATGCCGACCCCGTTATTGGCCAGCGTGCCGACATAGGTGCCGCCCTTGAACTGGCTGTTGACGGTCGCCTTGACGGAATCCTCGACCGCGACGTCCATGTGCTTCTGGACGCTGGTGATGAAGAGGCTGCAGTACTGGGCGGCGCTGACGCAGCCGTCGGTGTCGACCCAGACCATATGCCGGTCGCCGCCGGCCGCCTTGACCGCTGCGGCGGCACCCAGGCCGACCGGGCCGGCCACCGGCATGATGATGTCGGCGCCCTGGCTCAGCAGCGTCTCGGTCACCCGCTTGCCGTTGTCCTGGTTCTCGAAGTCGCCGGTGAACAGGCCGCTCTTGGGCTTGGCCGGGTCCCAGCCGAGGAGTTGCACGCTGGCGTTGTTCTGCTTGTTGTAGTACTTCATGCCGGACCAGAAGCCGTCCATGAAGATCGTCACCGTCGGGATGTTGATCCCGCCGAAGGTGCCGAGCTTGTGGGTCTTGGACATCGACGCAGCGACGTAGCCGGCCAGGAACGCGGCCTGGTCGGTGGAGAAGGTCAACCCCAGGATGTTGTTGTTGGGCACGTCCTTTGGGGCGTAGGCGAAGTCAACGATGGCGTACTTCTCGCTGGCGTTCTTCTTAGCGCTGGCCGCGGTGGCGTCGCCGAGCAGGAAGCCGACCGTGACGATCAGGCCGCATTTCTGCTGGGTGAACGCCTGCAGGTTGCGCGCGTAGTCGTTGGCGGTGGTGGACTCAAGCAGCTTGACCTGGACACCCAGGTCCTTCTGGGCGTCCTGCATGCCCTTCCACGAGGTGGCGTTGAACGAGCGGTCGTCCACCCCGCCGGTGTCGGTTACCTGGCACGCGAGGAAGCTCGCGTTCTTGTTGGTCGCGCCGCCGGCAGAGCTTGAGGCCGGCTTCTTGCCGCAGCCCGCTGCCACCATCGCGACCAGAGCGAGCAACGCAACGACCCGGTAGCCCCTTCTCATGACGCCTCCTCCAAATCCCACCGTAACGTCCCACCATCCCCCCATGTGAAGCGGAGTCTAAACGTTCAAGGCAGGGCAGGTCACGACCTGTGCACAAGCCGCTCACGATCAGCCCGCCGAACCCCGCTCGCAGCCCCGCTGCCGCGCTATCCTTCTAGAATCTGGAGCATGCGCCGTGTCGTCGTCGGGATCGCGTTGGCCGTGCTGGCATACTTCGCCATCACGACCCTGCTGGTGGTCGTCTGGATGGGCCGTGACCAGCGACCCAAGGCCGACGCCATCGTGGTGCTGGGAGCCGCGCAGTACAACGGCCGGCCCTCCGCGATCTACGAGGCCCGGCTGCAGCACGCGATCGACCTCTATAACACCGGCGTGGCACGGCTGGTGGTGTTCACCGGCGGCAAGGAACCTGGCGACGTTTTCACCGAGGGCGGCTCGGGCGCGCGCTGGGCGGAGCAGCACGGCATCCCGGCGAACGCCGCCCTGGTCGAGGACCAGAGCCGCACCACCTACCAGAACCTGTCGGGGGCCAGGCGGCTGCTGGACGGCCGGGTCAAAGGCAGACCGGCGCGCATTGTGGTGGTTTCCGACCCTTATCACATGTACCGGGCGATCACCCAGGCCCGCGGGCTGGGATTCAAGGCCTACGCCTCCCCCACCCGCACGAGCCCGGTGAGCGCCAGCCGGGTGAAGCTGACCGAGGCGGTCCTGCGCGAGGATATCGCCCTGGGGGGCTACCTCCTCACCCGCGGGCACACCTGAGCCGGGACCGAGGACAAGCGACAAGGGACAAGGGACAAGGAGGACTGCGGTGGCGCTGACGATCGTCGACCACCCGCTGGCAGGCACGATGCTGACCGCGCTGCGCGACGCCTCCACCCCGCCGCAGCTGTTCCGGCTGCTGGCCAAGCGGCTGTCGCTGACGCTGGCGGTCGAGGCGACCCGGACCGTGCCGCTGCAGCCCCGCAAGGTCACCACCCCGCTGGCCGAGGCCGCCGGGACAGCGTTCGCGGCACCGCTGGTCGCGGTGCCGATCCTACGTGCCGGCCTGGGCATGCTGGAGGCCGTGACCGAGTTGTTCCCTGAGGTGGCAGTCGGCTACCTGGGGTTGGAGCGCGACCACGCCACCTTTGAGCCGTCGGCGTACTACACCAAGCTGCCGCCGCTGGCCGACAGCTACGTGCTGCTGCTCGACCCGATGCTGGCGACCGGCGGCTCGGCGGCCGCCGCCTGCCGCAGCCTGTTCGCCGAGCACCCCGCCCGGGTGACGCTGCTGTCAGTGGTGGCGGCCCCCGAGGGCATCGAGCGCCTCCAGGCCGAGCACCCCGCCCTCGACATCGTCACCGCTGCAGTGGACGAAGGCCTCAACCCCGACGCCTACATCGTCCCCGGCCTCGGCGACTTCGGCGACCGCCTGTTCGGCACCTAGACGACCTAGAACACCGGTCAAGTTGTCCCGGCTCGCGCCTTTGCGCGCCTCGGTTCCCGCAGGTCGAGGAAGCGCCCCGCCGAAACTTGACCGGCGTTCTAGACCACATACAAGCGCAAACGGGCTAGTGGTCAAACCAGTCGCGGTTTTGTGAGACAAGGTCCTTTAGACTGCTGTTCAATCTGAACCTGACGAAGTAGACAAGGAGATCGAGCGTGCCCGGACATCGTGGTTCCTCGGATGCGCGCCATCTCCTCGGCGAGGGGTTGCTGGCCCCCCTCCGGGTTCTGGCCGGGGGCGAGCAACTCGAGACGGCTGGGGCGGCCTTCCTCGAACAGGCCTGCCGCGCGCTCAGCGCCGACGAGGGGGCGATCCTGCTGGCGGCTTCCGACCTCCCTGGTCCGGGGTCGGAGTCCGGGCCAGTCAGCGGCTTCCTGCCAGGCCCGCACCACGGCCGGGCCGGGTCCGGAGGCGCGCTCGGAGGCCGCGAGGGCGACCGGCAGCTCGCCCTGGCGGCGACCATGGCCGGCCAGCCGCTGCCCCTGTGCCCGAGCGGTGGCGAGCTGTGGTGCCCGATGGTGGTCGAGGGCAGGCCGGTGGGGGTGCTCGCGGTGCGTCGCGCCGGCGGGACCGGCTTCGACGGCGCTGACCAGGCAACCCTTGAGGCGCTGGCGATGGGCGCAGCGATGGCGCTGGACCGGCTGCGCTTCCTGCGCCTGTGGTCGCAGAAGCTGGAGCAGGCCGAGGCCACACACTCGCAGCTGCTCCGCTATGCGGGCGACCTGCGCACCACCTACGCCGCCGAACGGCGCCGCAGCGCGGAGCTGCGCAGCGCCCTCGACGCGGTGGAGGTGGCCTTCATCGCCACGGTGCGCGCCCTGGCGACCGCGGTGGAGGCCAAGGACGCCTACACCGGCGGCCACCTCGCCCGGGTGACCGCCTACGGGATCGAGGCGTGCAAGGTGATCGGCGGGGACCTCGCCGGCACCCCCAACCTCGAGTACGCGTTCCTGCTCCACGACCTCGGCAAGATCGGGGTGCCGGACGCGGTGCTGAACAAGGCCGGCCCGCTCACCGACGAGGAGTGGGTGCTGATGCGCGAGCACCCCGCTATCGGCCTGCGCATCCTGGAAGGCGTCCCGCACATGGACGTGGTCCGGGCGGTGGTCTACTCCCACCACGAGCGCTGGGACGGGGCCGGCTACCCGGAGGGGCTCAAGGAGACCGCGATCCCACTCGCGGCCAGGGTATTCGGGGCTGTGGACGCCTTCGACGCGATCACCAGCGACCGCCCCTACCGGCCTGGCGCCAGCCTCGACGACGCGCTCGGCAGGCTGCGCGACGCCTCGGGCACCCAGTTCGCCCCCGACGCGATCGAGGCCATCCACCAGATCGACCGGGAGCGGCTGGCCGACATCCAGGCAGGCCAGGGGGCCTCCGCCTTCCCCCGCGCCGGCACGGACACGGCCGATACGGACACGGAACCTTCTTCGGCGGCGCTTCCGGAGGACAGGGAGTAGCGTGCGGCGCCTCCGGGTGCAGCTCACCGTGCTGCTCGCCCTGCTCGGCCTGCTGGTGATCGCGTGGGGTGCCACGATCTTCCTCGGTGCCCGCAACACGGCGCTGTCGCACGCCTCGCTGCAGTCCACCATCGACCGCCTCGACCAGCTGCGGCGCCGCGCGGCGGAGCTGGAGGCCAAGGCCGGCGACGTCGAGTTCTGCCAGCGTGAGTACCTGCTGACCGGCGATCCGGCGGCGCTGCGGTGCTACCAGCAACGCCGCAAGGAGGCCGCGGACCTGTTGGTCAGCGTCCACGCGCTGGCCGCGCCCTGGGCCCTGCTGCCCCCCGCCGCCGACCGCGTCGCCGACGCCTATGGCGCCTGGGGCACCGCAGTACAGCAGGAACTGGACGACCGGGCCGCCAGCGGGGCGCGCATGCGCTGGACCCCGACGAGCACCAGCCGCTCCCGGCACTGGTTCGCCACGCTGCGCACCCGGCAGGCGGACCTGGACGACCTCATCGGCGGCCTGCAGCACGCCACATCCCTGAGCCAGGGCTCCACCTACCGGGACGTGCAACGGCTCGCCCTGGTCACCGCCTGCATGGTGCTGGCCGCAGTGACGCTGCTCACCATCTACCTGCGCCGCGCCGTGGGCGCGCCCGCGGTGGCCCTGCGCCAGGCCTCCGGCCGCCTCGCCGGCGGGGACCTCCACACCCCCATCGACCTGCCGGTCGAAAACGAGCTCGGCGCGGTCGCCGGGGACCTGGAGACCATGCGCTGGCACCTCGCCGGGCGCATGGTGCGGCTGCAGCGGCTCCGCGACCTCTCCGCGCAGGTCGTCGGCGCGCCCAGCCTGCAGGCGCTGTGCGAGGTCGCACTCGCTGGGATCGCACCCGAGGTCGGGGCCGAGCGGGCCGCGCTGGGCGTGGTCGCCGGCAACCGGCAGCTCCAGCTGCGGGCAGTAGCCGGCTTCGAGCACCCGGATGACGCCTTTGAACGCCTCGTCAAGGCAGAAGACGAGATCCGCGCGGCGCTGCCGCTGGCCACCCTGCGGCGCGGCCGGGTCATCCACGTCACCGATGCGGCCCTGGAGTCACTGAGCGGGCCGGTCCAGGACCTGCTGGCCGACCTCGGCAGCGGGACCGGGACCGGCGCGGTCGCTCTGGTCCCGCTCAAGTCCCAGGGAGGGTTCCTCGGGCTCCTCGGGCTGTTCTGGAGCCGGCCCCACCGCCTCGACCAGGAGCAGGAGACGCTGCTCGGCCTGGCCGGCAACCAGCTTGCCGGCGCGCTCGCCGCGCTGCTGCGTTACGAGGAGGCAGAGCGGGCCGCCGGGGAGGCTCGGGCGGTGTTCTACGGCATCGCCGACGGCGTGGTGCTCACCGACCCCGACGGCCGCGTCAGCGCCCTCAACCGTGCCATGGAGGCCCTCTCCGGCTGGACCGAGGACGCGGCCAGGGGCCTGCCCCACGCCGAGGTGCTGCGGGTCACCGACGGCGGCGGCGCGCTCATCCCCGACGAGGACCGCCCGCATGCCAGAGCAATCGCCAGCGGCGCCCCCGTGAGCGACCAGGGCTACGACGTCAACCTGGTCACCCGCTACGGCCGCGAGGTGCCGGTGGCGGTCAGCTCCGCACCGGTGCTCGACCACCTCGGCCAGGTCGTCGGCGGCGTGGACGTGGTCCGCGACGTCTCCCGGGAACGCGAGATCGACGAGGTCAAGACCGCGCTGATCTCGACCGTCTCCCACGAGCTGCGCACCCCCCTCACGCTCATCCACGGCTTCGCCGAGCTGCTGGTCCTGCGGGATCTTCCGGTGGAGCGCCAGCGCGCCGCCGCCGAGGAGGTGCTGGGCGCGGCACGGCGCCTCGCACGGCTGATCGACGACCTGCTGAGCGTCTCGCGCATGGAGTCGGGCCGGCTGGTGCTCGAGCGCCACCCGCTCGACCTGGGCGCGCTGGTCGAGCAGACCGTGTCGCCGTTCCAGGCGATGGCCAGCCGGCACACGCTGCGGACCCGCATCACGCCCGGCCTTCCGGAGATTCGGGGCGATGGGGACAGGCTCGCGCAGATCTTGACCAACCTCATCGGGAACGCGATCAAATACTCTCCCGAAGGGGGGGAGGTGCTCGTCGCGGTCAGCCACGATCTATCCCAAGTCCAGGTGGACGTCCACGACGCAGGGATCGGGATGAGCGCGCACGAGCTGGGCCAGCTCTTCGAGAAGTTCTACCGGGCCGACCGGGACGAGGTCCGCCGCAGCGGCGGAACCGGGCTCGGCCTGTATATCAGCAAGCGGTTGGTAGAGATGCACGGTGGCAGGATCTGGGCCGAGTCGACCCTCGGGCGCGGCTCGGTGTTCTCGTTCACGCTCCCGATCCGGGGCGACGGCGACGATGCGTAGCCGATTGAGTGACAAAGGGAGTCGATGAAGCGTCGATGAAGCTGCTGATCGCCGACGACGAGCCCGCCGTGCGCGCGCTCGTACACGCCACCCTCGAAGGGGACGACTACGTGATCCTGGAGGCCGGCGACGGCGTGGAGGCACTGGAGGTCTCCCGCAACGAGCGCCCGAGCCTGGTGCTACTCGACATCATGATGCCCCGGCTGGACGGCCTGGAGGTCTGCCGGCAGCTCAAGGCCGACCCGGACACCAGCGAGATCGTGATCGTGATGCTCACCGCCCAGGCGCAGGACCGCGACCGCGACCGGGGGCTCGCCGCCGGCGCCGACGACTACTTCACCAAGCCGTTCTCGCCACTGGCGCTGCTCGACATGGTGGAGCAACTGCGGGCGCACTCGACCCAGACGTCAGCCTGACTTTGAGGGGATGCGGATGGCGTCCCAGTTGACCAGGAGCCAGGTGCTCCCGAGCGCCTCCACCGTCCCGGTGACGTAGCCGGTGGCGAGGCGGTTCTCGCGGACGTGGATCGGGTGGGCGGCCGGGTCCGGTTCCAGCACCTGGACGACCTCGTCGACCAGGAAGCCGGTGTGGCCATGGCTGGTGGTGACCACCACGATGCGCCCCGCCGGGCCGAGGTCGGGCAGGCCGAGGGCCACCCGCAGGCTGACCAGCGGCAACAGGCCGCCGTTGCCGTCCAGCGCTGCCAGGGTCGAGGAGCGCAGGCCAGCGACCGGCGGCTGGCCGGCGCCGACGTCGACGATCCCAAGCACCCGCTCGCGGGGGCTCGCGTAGCCGCGGCCGCCCAGCCGGAACAGCAGCAGCGCGGCGGTGGGGCTCGTCATGGACCGATCGCTCCATTGTTTGTTGGTTTGGGTCCCTGCTACTTCGGCAGGTGGCCGGGCCATCTGGAGCAACCGGCAACCGGCCTGTTCGGAAGACCCGTTCGGAAGAAGCAACGCGATATGCTTGGCGAACGGGGGCCCCGGCCGGGTAGCCTCCGAACGCTCAGAGACCGCTCGGGGGAGGTGCCGCACCGTGGCAGAGGTATTCGAGTCCAGAGAGATTCCTGGGGTCTGGCTGGTCCGGTTGCAGCCAGTCGGAGATGTGCGCGGCCGCTTCATCGAGACATACCGGTCATCGTGGCTGCCGTTCGCCAAGCCGATGGTGCAGGGGAACCGCTCGGACTCGGTCCCGCGGGTGCTGCGTGGGCTGCACTACCACCGCCGCCAGGCGGACCTCTGGTTCGTGCAGGCCGGCCGGGTGACGACCGTGCTGGTCGACACCCGCATCGGCTCCCCCACCGAGGGCAAGCACACCACCGTGCAGATGGGCGGCGGCGAGGACCTGGCCGTCTATATCCCCGAGGGGATCGCCCACGGCTTCTACGCCCACGACCACGTGGTCATGACCTACCTGGTCACCGGCGAGTACGACGGCTCCGACGAGCTGGGGATCACCTGGAACGACCCAGACCTCGGCATCACTTGGCCCGACCAGGACCCGATCCTGTCCGAGCGGGACCGCCAGAACGTCCGGCTCGCCGACGTCCCTGCCGACCGCCGCGTCCCCTACACCGGATAACGGCGCCTTTGGCATCCCACGCTGCTCCTGAGCAGCGCCTGAAAGCATTCCGTTAGCCGCTCGCTAGCGCTACCGTGGAGCCACGAACCTGCCGCTCTCCGGGAGCGCCTCATGCTGGAACGTCCACATCCAACCATGCATCCGATGAACAGGCATCCAATGAGCAACACCGCGAAGCCAGGCCCGCCGCCCGAGCGGCCACCCAAACCGGCACCCCCGCCGCCGCCGAAATGGCGCGGCTGGCTGCCGATCATCGGCCTGCTCCTCACCATGCTTCTCCTGCTTGTGCCCGGACGGATGAGCCAGAGCCAGGTCAAAACGCTCAACTACCAGCCAGACCTCAAAGACAAGATCACTGCGAACCAGGTCAAGTCGATCGAAATCGGCACCGACGGCCACATCGACGGCATCCTCGAAGACGGCACCCACTTCCGCTCGACCTACCCCGTCAACGACACCAATTTCTACACCCTGCTCAACGACCACAACGTCCTGGTGGTGAAGGCGGTCGGGTCGCAGACCTCCATTGGGGAGGTGGTGCTCAGCCTGCTGCCGCTGCTGATCTTCATCGGCCTGTTCGTCTACCTGGGCCGCGCGACCCGGCGCCAGCTCGCCGGCCTCGGCGGGGTCGGGCGCTCCCGCGGCAAGGTCTACGACGAGGAACGGCCCTCCACCACCTTCGCCGACGTGGCCGGCTACGAGGGCGCCAAGCGGGAGGTCACCGAGGTGGTCGACTTCCTCAAGCACCCCGACCGCTACCAGCGCGCGGGCGCGGTCGGGCCCAAGGGCGTGCTGATGGTCGGCCCGCCGGGAACCGGCAAGACGCTGCTCGCCCGCGCGGTCGCCGGCGAAGCCGCGGTGCCGTTCATCTCGGTCACCGGCTCCTCGTTCGTGGAGATGTTCGTCGGCGTCGGCGCCGCCCGGGTCCGCGACCTGTTCAACGACGCGCGCAAGCGGGCGCCCTCGATCATCTTCATCGACGAGGTCGACGCCATCGGCCAGCGCCGCGGCGGCCAGTTCGTCTCCAACGACGAACGCGACCAGACCCTCAACCAGATGCTCGCCGAGCTGGACGGGTTCGACCCCGCCACCGGCGTGGTGGTGATCGCCGCCACCAACCGCCCGGAGGTGCTCGACCCGGCGCTGCTGCGGCCCGGCCGCTTCGACCGGCAGGTGGTGATCCCGCTGCCGACCCAGCGCGAGCGGAACGCCATCCTGCAGGTCCACATCAAGGGCAAGCAGCTCGGGGACGACGTGGACCTGAACGTGGTCGCCCGCGGCACCCCTGGCTTCTCCGGCGCCGACCTGGCCAACCTGGTCAACGAGGCCGCCATCTTCGCGGTCCGGGCCGGCCGCGAGGTGATCAGCGCCGACGACTTCTCCGAGGCACGCGACCGGGTCCTGCTCGGCCGGCGGGACTCCTCCAACGCGCTGCTACCCGACGAGAAACGGGCAGTGGCCGTGCACGAGGGCGGCCACGCCCTGGTCGCGGCCCTGTCCACGCACGGCGACCCGGTCGCCAAGGTCACCATCCTGCCCGCTGGGCAGGCCCTCGGCGTCACCGAGCAGCTCCCCATCGACGAGCGCCACCTGTACTCCGAGGGCTACCTCAAGGACTCCCTGGCGATCCGCATGGGCGGCCGCGCCGCCGAGCAGCTCGTCCTCAGCGAGGCCTCCACCGGCGCCTCCAACGACCTCGCCGGCGCCACCGACCTGGCCACCCGCATGGTGCGCGAGTTCGGCATGAGCACCACCCTCGGCCCGGTCGGCTTCGCCTCCGGCAGCCCCATGTACCTCGGCAGCGAGGAGGTGCGCAGCCGCCCCTACGCCGAAGCCACCCAGCGGGTCATCGACGAGGAGGTCGCCAAGCTCCTCCGCGAGGCCGAGGAGCGCGCCCTGGCGCTGCTGCGCGAGCACCGCGACACCCTCGACCGCCTCACCGACCTGCTGCTGGAGCGCGAAACCATCGACGGCACCGACCTCGACGCACTCCTCGGCCGCATCCCCGGCCAGCGAGAACCCGTCGGCGCCAGCGGCCACCGCGCCACCGCCACCGCCCCTCTCCCCGCCACCGCTAGCCGCGACGACCAGCACCAGCACGGAAACGGAACCTAGCGGCGATCACAGCATCGTCACGCGGGCGTGTCGGGTGCCCGGCGGGCGGGTGGGATGCCGTTGGGTGGCGGCTCGCGGAGCAGCCAGATCGGGTTGGAGAAGGCGGTGCGCCGCGCGGTCGTGGTGTCCAGGACGTTGACGCGGACAAAGCACGAGGCGCTGGTGTCGACGAGTACGGTGGCGACCCTGCCCCGGTTGGCGAACGCGCTGGCCGGCATGGTCGCCACCACCGCTGTCGCGGGATCCGGCTGGGCCGTGCCGGCGTAGTCGACCGGCCCACGGACCACCTCGACGACCCCGTTGGCTGGCAGCCCGGTCGCCACGATCGTCAGCGGGCGGCGCGGGGCCGGGTTGACCGAGACGCTGCCCATTGGGTTGGCATCCAGCTGCAGCCACAGCGCCCCGGTGAAGCTGCCGAGGATCTCGGCGCAGTAGGCCCGGCCGGCACGCAAGGCGTCCAGCAGATCGGCCTCGCCGTCTGAGGCAGCCCACAAGTGGGTGGCGAAGGTGTTGCGGTCGCTGTCGTCGCTCCAGACGCCGACGTGCCCGGTGTGGTTGTCGGAGACACCGTTGCCGGTAAGAAACAAGCCATTGCGCGACAAGGTGTCCCACAGCGCCAGGTGATCCTCAAGCGCGGCGACCGCTCCCTGGCCCGCCGCGCCGCGGCTGTGGTAGCCGGCCTCGATGATGTCGGCACCGTCATAGGCGTTGTTGCCGAGGTAGCGCAGAGCGGCGGCGTGGCGTGCGGCGTCGATGGAGGCCTGCGGGGAGGTGCCGCCGGTGGCGGGGTCGCGGCTCTGCACCCCGAACGGATGGTTGATCGACGAAAGACCCCCAGTAGCGTGGATCAGCTTGGTGGCCTCCGCGGTGACGTCGCCGCTGATGGGGAGATCCTGGCCGTAGACGGGCAGGTGGAACGACCCGCCAAACCAGTTGGAGTGCCTGGCGTTGAGGGAGATCTCCAGGCCATGGCGGATCCGCACGGTCGGATAGCGGTCGTCCAGAGCGTCGAAGATCTCGGCCTGGAGTTTCAGCGGGTCGTCGCCGCCAGTCTGGTCACGGCTGATCAGCCCATTGGCGAACCAGCCCTCGGCCGCCGCGCCAGCCTGGCTGGTGGCGCCGAACCACAGGTCAACCAGGTGGTTGTCAGCAGCGACCAGGTCCGGCCACAGCGCCGCGATATCGCTCACGGGATCAATGGTGATCCCGGTGTTCCACTCCCCCAGGGTCACCGGAACCGTCACGATGCCAAGCAGTCCCTGGGCCTGCCGACCGGCGGGTGCGGCGCCGAAGCGGTAGGACAGCTGGTAGTTTCCGGCCGGCCGGCCCGCCTGGGGCGGGTGGTAGGACAGGTTGATCAGCACCTCCAGCCAGGCGTCGGTCCCGGCGCTGGTCGCCAGCACGTCCACGGCAAGGGTCTGGCCGGTCAGGTTCGCCCCCAGACGGTCCGACGGCTGCACGTTCATCCTCGCACTGGCGGGATCCGCCCCAGCGCTGGTGGCGGCCACGTGCACCGACCCGCCGGTCGGGTCAGCCGGGCTGATGACACTGTCGAGCGTGCAGGTCGAGGTGGCGAGGCTGCCGCTGGTAGAGGCCTGGTAGCTCACCACGGTCCCGTTGGAGGTCTCCGGGTTGAGGAACCGCAACGTGGTCAGGTAGCCGATCGCCTGCATGCGCCAGTCGTGATCGGTCGGCCACATCACGTTGATACCGCAGCGACTCGCCTCCGCCAACTGGCCGTCGAAGCTGCCGTCCACCTCGTCGAAACTGCATGGATGTGCATGGCGTTCGACACCCTGCACAGCCGGGGCGGGAACAGCCCAGCCTCGTCCCCAGCATCGAGCGTGGCCGCAGTGGCGATGGCCGGAGACAGCACCTGGCTGGTCCCTGGAATCAGCAGCGCAGCGCCGATCGTGCCAGCGCCACGGAGGAAGTCACGCCGCGTCGACGCGCTCAGGTGGCCGTTCGGATCCGGGTTGGGAATGGTGGCGGTCTCAGTGTGCTCGCACATAGCCGCTCCTTGACCGCTGGGGGAAATCGGGACAGTAACGGCGTCGGAGCATACTGGATAAAAAATCTTGCAAAGTGCATAGAGATCCAATCGTTACGCGTCAGACAGCGACGTTGCTGCATCGTCACAAGCCCCGCGATGCCAACTGGCTACGTACGACGGCACGGAGATGGCCGGGTCCAAGCGAGCATCTGGGACCGGCTCGCCTGGCACGAGCGACAGGGGCAAGACCCCAGCCCAGATAGGCAGCTCGTAATCCTCGTCGTCGTCCTTGGGATCACCGTGGCGAACCTTCGCCGAGACCTCCTCCAGCGGCACAGCCAGCACCACCGTTGCGGCCAGCTCCTTGCCGTCGCCAGGGCGGACGTCCGCCCCACGACCGGGGACGATGTGCTCGACCAACGCGCCGAGCGCTGCGTCCTTCTCCCCGGGATCCGTGACCAGGCGAGTCCGACCTAGCACCATCACCGATCTGAAATTGAAGGAATGATGAAATGCAGCTCTTGCCAGGACCACACCGTCGAGCAACGTGACGGTGATGCACACCGGCATGTCTGGCCGCAGGCCGAGGCGGCTGCCGGTGGATCCGTGCAGATAGATGGTCTCCGCTACCCGCGCGTACCCAGTGGGGAGTGCGTATGGCTGCCCGTCGATGGTGAATGCGACGTGGCAGATGAAGCCTTCGTCCAGGATGGTGTGGACGGTCGCGCGGTCGTAGGCGCCGCGCTCTGCGAGCCGCCGGAGAGCGGTCCGCTCACTGGGTCGATACTGGGTGGTCATGTCGGGTCTGGCCCCCGGTGCCGGGATCAGTGCAATCGCAAGGTCACGGTACCAGCGGGGCTGAGTCTGGCTCGGATGTCGGTCCTGGGGGGAGGGAGATATGGAATGAGGCGCCACCGCCTGGGCGGTCTTCGACCCAGGCGTGGCCGCTGTGGAGTTCGGTGAAGGCGGCGACCAGTGAGAGGCCGATGCCTGAGCCGGGGGCGTGGTCGGAGACGCTCGGGCCTCGGGTGAAGGGGCGGAAGATCGCCTCGCGAAGCTCTGCTGGGACCCCCGGTCCGGCGTCCTCGACCACGATCAGCGCACCGTCGCCGTGGGCGTCGCTGGGGTCGCTGTCGCTCGTGGGCCGGACCCGCACCCAGACCTTGGTCTCGGCTGGGGTGTGCTTGGCCGCGTTGGTGAGCAGGTTCTCGACGATCCGCTCCACCTTGGCGGTGTCGACTGGGATGGTCACTGGTTCCGCGTCGATCTCGAGGTCGCGTCCGTGGAGGATGTCGAGGCCGTCGGCGATGCGGTAGACGAGCTGAGCGATCTCGGTTGGGCGGCGGCGGGGCTGGAGGGTGCCGTCGGAGAGCCGGTCGAGGTCGAGCAGGTCGCCGACGATGCGGTCGAGTTTGCGGGCGTTGGCGACCAGCCGGCCGAGCAGGTCGGTGACGTCGGCGGCGGGGAGGACGTCGAGGCCGCGCTGCACCGTCAGCCCGATCCCGAGGATCGAGGCGAGCGGAGTCCGCAGGTCATGCGAGACGGCCTGCAGGAAGGTGCCCTTGAGGCGGTCCAGCTCCCGGAGGTGGTCGGCGGCGGCGTGCTCGCGTTCGAGGGCGACGCGGAGCCGCTCCTCGGCGTCCTGGTGGGCGTTGACGCTGGCTTCCAGCTTGGCGCCCTGCACGCGCAGCTGGGCGGCCTTGCCTTCGCCGTCGCGGACCAGCCCCCACATCCGGTAGGCAGCCAGCAGGAACAGCACGATGCAGGAGGCGCCGATGAGGGAGACGTCCTCGGGCATGGTGATGAAGTTGCGGCTCCGGGCGATGAGCATCGCCGGCGCCAGTACCGTGGCGCAGGCCAGGATGATCATGCGGCTGCGGCCCGACCGCGCGACCGAGCGGTGGTCACGTTCGGTCAGCGACCGCATCGACGGGTGCAGTGCGGTGGCGCCGAGCAGCAGGTAGTAGCTGAGCCAGCCGCCGTCGAGCAGTTTCCCGCCCAGGCTGGCGGTCTGGTAGGCGCCGCCGAGTTGCGCCAGGGTGTAGGCCGTGTCGGTGAAGAGCAGCATGAACAGGCTGCCGACGAACAGGTAGAACGCTGGTGGGCGCACGCCTCCGCCGACTACCAGCCGGGCCGCGAGCACCAGCAGCAGTGTGTCCAGGGCCGGGTAGGCAGCGGAGACGGCCCGGGCTTCGAGGGATATGCCGCCCTGTTTGAAGGCCGGCTCGATCAAGAACACCCATGCCAGCGCGACGAGGCTGGTGGCGACGATCGCTGCGTCGATCAGGCTGGCGCGGTCGTTGTTGGGGCTGGGAGCGCGGATGCGGATCAGGGTCAGCATGCCGAGCAGCACGAACGGGTAGTGCCCGAGGTAGAGGATGTCCGCGGGGCCCGGGTAGCCGGTCCAGCCGAGGATGTCGTGGAGCGAGTAGAAGGTCAGGTCGGCCAGGAGGTAGACGAATTGGCCGGCGATGAGCAGGCGCCATGGGGCCGCGTTCCGGGGCCGATAGCGGGCGGTGCCGACCACCAGGGCGGCCACCGCCGAGGCACTGACGCTGCTGTAGAGGACCATCTTCGGCGCCCAGCCCGGCAGCGGCCGCAACCCCGGCAGCAGCAGGTAGACCAGGGAGACGCCGGCGCCCGCGGCCAGGTAGCGGAGCCACAGCGGCTGCTGGGGTCGCCGCGCGTGCCGGTAGCTGCGGTTCCTACGCGGACGGTTCCCATGCCGGCGCAGGTGCTGTGGGAGGTGGGCGTCAGCGGCAACGTCGGGCATCGGCGGGAAGATCTCCACTGGATTCACAGGTATCGCATTTTGCTTGGTTCACCCATTACTCGCAACCTAAGCGCTCTTGAGCTGGCCCGGCCAGTCCTGCCCGCCGTGCGGCTCAGCGTGGGTCGTGGCAGATCAGCGCCCAGGGGCGGTTGGCGACCCGGGTGAGGACGACGACGGCGTGGCTGTCGCCGTGGAGGTCGAGGCGGCGGCGGAGGTCGTCGACGTCGACGGCGGAGCCGCGTTTGCGGATGTCGACGGTGCCGATGCGGCGGACGCGGAGGGCGGCGCGGAGGCGTTTGAGGTTCCACGGCATGGTGGCGTCGATGGCGAGGAGGCGGCCGAAGGGGGTGGTGAGGGGTGTGTCTGCGGACAGGAAGGCGATCAACGGGTCGAGCTTCCAGCCGCCGACCTGGCGGGCGAGGTCTTCGACCAGGCCGGCGCGGGTGACGGCCGGGTTGGGGTCGAGGAGCCAGGCGCCTGGCGGCGCGCAGGGGACCGGCTGGGACGCCCCGGCACCAGTGCTGGGCGCTGCCTGTCCGAGGGGTGCGGCCAGGGTGTGGCCGGCGGGCAGGACGGTGGCGCGGCGGGTGGCGGTCGCGAGCGCGGGGGACCACAGCACCGCCTCACGCAGCTCGCGGCCGACGGCGACCAACTCCACCTCCCAACCTGAGGGGAGCAGGTCGAGGGGAAGGCCGGGTGCCGCCTTGATGCCGACCGCGCCGCTGGGAACGCGGTCGGCGAGCGCCAGGCACCAGGCGAGCGGCGGCTGGCTCACGCCGGCGGCGAGGCGCCGGCCGGCGCTGCGGCGGGCCGGGTCGGCGAACGCCGCAGCATGGCCTGCCCGCTCCAGCCGGAGGGTCCGCACGTCGGCGCGGACCGTGTGGAGGTCGGTGGCGCCGTAGGCGCGCGCGTTGAGCACCGCCATGCGCAGGTGGACTGGGTCGAGGTCGGTGGCGACTGCCACCCGGCCCGGTGCGAGCTGGGTGAGGTCGCCGCCGATCCCGGTGCAGAGGTCGATGATCCGCTCGCAGCCCGCGGCCGCGTAGCGGGTGGCGCGATGCCGGGCGAGCAGCTCGCCGGAGGCCTGCTCCAGCCCCTCGCGGGTGAACCACATGCACGCTGCCCGGGAGAACTTCTCCCGTGCCCGCAGCCGCAACGCATGCAGGCCCACCGCAACCACCACCAGCGCCACCGGATAGCGGGCCCGCAGTTTGGCAGCCAGGGCCAACTCGGCGGCTGCGTCCAGCGCCCCGGCGGCCTCCAGCTCCAGCTCGCCGAGCAACTCCTGCCCGCGGGTGGACAGGAGCAGATCAAGCGCACCCGCGGGATCACTCGATTCCATGCCCACAGCATCCCTCGCGGACTACGCTATAGCCTCGATCCTGGTTCTTGATCTGTGAATTCCTGCAAGGAGCAGCCCCGTGGCCGAGGCCATCGAACGCCTGACTCGCGAATATCTCGACTTGACCATTGATTTCTCGCCGATCACCGCCACCCATTACGGCATCCACAGCTTTGATGGGCTGCTCGACGACCTCACCGAGGCCAACCTCGACACCTGGGCCCGCAAGCTTGCCGGACTGGAAGGGCGGGTGCGCGCGCTGCGCCCGGACGACGAGGAGACCACCGCCGACCGCGACGCTTTGGCCGCCAGCGTCGCCGAGGATCTCTTTGTCCATGAGATCGAGCGGCCCTGGCGGCGCAACCCCTACCGGGTCGCGATCACTGTTCCCACGGCCATCCTGCCGCTGATCGCCCGTGACTACGCTCCTCTTGAGGAGCGGCTCGGCAACGTGGCGCTGCGCCTGGAGGCCACGCCCCGCTTCCTCGCGCAGGCGATCGAACTGCTCGACGAGCCGTGCCCGGCGCTGTGGCGCCGTATGGCCGTCGCCGCCGCCAGCGGAGGCGCCACCTTCATGGCCAGCGCGCTCAGCCCGCTCGCCGCCGGCACTCCGCTCGCCGACCGTGTCCAGACAGCCGCGGACCGAGCCGCCGCCGCGCTGCGTGACTTTGCGACCTGGCTCGAAGACGATCATGCCACGCGCTTTTCCAAGGACGCCCCCTTCGCTATCGGGGAAGTCGCCCAGGCCCAGAAACTCCGCGAGGTCCATTGCTTCGCCCAGTCCCCCGCCGATTTCGTCGCCCTCGCCGAAACGCAGATCGCCGCGCTTAAAACGCAGCTCGCCGAGCAGGCCGCCAAGCTCGGCGGCGACGACTGGAAGGCGACGCTGGACAACCTCAAGGCCAACCATCCCTCCATGGACGATCTGCTCCCCACCTACCGCAAGGAGCTGGAACGCCTGGAGACCTTCGTCTTCGAGCATGACCTCGCCAGCAACCCCGAAGCCGGGGCTGAGATCGAGGCGACCCCTGCGTTCCTGCGCGACGTCCTCGGCTATGCCGCCTATTTCCCGCCCGGCCCGCTCGACCAGCACCAGCAGGGGTACTTCTGGGTCACCCCACCGCCCCAGCCTGCTGGCCTGCGCGACCACAGCTACGCCATGATCCCCGCCGTGGCGGCCCACGAGGGCTATCCCGGCCACCACCTGCAGATCATGAGCGTCAACCGCCTCTCCTCGCTGACGCGCCGTGTCATCCACTCCAACCCGATGATCGAAGGCTGGGGCCTCTACACCGAGCAACTCATGCACGACACCGGCTACTACGACGACGCCGCCAGGCTCGGCCAGCTCTCCATGCGGCTGTTCCGCGCCATCCGCATCATCCTCGATATGCAGCTCCAGAGCGGCGAGGTCACCTACGACCAGGCTGTCACCCGCGCCATCACCGAGGCCGGCCTCAGCGAGCCCACCGCCCGCTCCGAGGTCGCCCGCTACACCATGGAACCCACCCAGCCGTTCAGCTATCTGGTCGGCTGTCTCGAGCTGGAACGCCTCCGCGCCGAATCCCAGGCCCGCCTCGGCGACGCCTTCCACCTCCGCCGCTTCCACGACCGCGTCCTCGCCTACGGCCACATGCCACCCCCTCTGGTCGCCAGGGCGATCGCCGCCAGCGACGACGCCGAAGCCCGCAAAAGCCCAGATACGTAACCCCTAGCTCGCCTCCCGGGCAGCAGTGCCGGCGGTGGCTGGAGCTTTCGCCTGCCTGTCCGGCGGCGGGACCTGGCCGACCTGGGCGGGTGGCGGTTCTTCGGATGGTGGTGCCAGCACGTCGAAGATGCGCGTGACGGTGGTGCCGGTCATCGTGGCACCGGCGAGGCTGGCGGCGGCGGTGGCAGCCGGGCACAGTAGCTCTCCCGCGCCCTCGGTGGCGATCGCGGCTGTCTCGCAGCCGGCCAGGGCCGCTGTCTCGCCGAGATAGGCGCCGATCTGCTCGCCCACCACCTGGACGGCGGCCCGCAGCGGCGGCTGGCGGGCGGCGAGGCCAGCGGCCAGCCCGACCGCCGGGGCGAACACCGGCAGCGCCCGCTGCAAGGTGTCCGCCGCCGAACCTGGAGCTGGTGACGCCAGGGTCTTGGCCACGGCGACCCGTGTCGCCGAGCCCAGGTCGCCGGTGAGTGTCCCGGCGAGCGCCACCGCATGCCCCCATGCCGCCGCGACCGCCGTGCTGGCGCTGGTGACGGCCGTATCGGCGACCTGCAGCCCAACGGCCAGCGCCGAGCGCCCGGCGACCCCGGTTCCAGCCACACCGGCGGGCCCAGTCCCGGCTCCAGTCCCGGCTCCAGTCCCGGCTCCGGTTCCGGCCCGACCCCTGAACCCTTGTCCCGCGATCGCGGCTGCCTCGGTGAAGCAGGCGGCTGCCATCCGGTCCGCTGCCGCGGCCTGCTCCTCGGCGTCCCGAAGGAGCGCGACAACCCGGGCGGCGACCATGGCGTCGGTGGGGACCGGCGGTGCCGCGGCCTGATCGAACCCGATGCTCAGCCCGGCCGAGGCGGCCTGGGCCTGTGCCTGCTCCCAGGTGGCCTGGACCTGCGCGAGGCGTGCGGCGAGCGCGGCCAGCCCCGAGGCGGCGAGCCGGATGGCGCTGACTGCCTGCTCCAGGCCGTCCCGCAGCAGCACGGAGCGGTCGAGGAAGCCGTCGCTGCCGCCTCCCTGCCAGGCCCCGGCTGCCCGTACGCTGGCCGCCGTCCGCTGCAGCTGGTCGCTGGCTTCGCTCACCGCCTCAGCGGCGGCGGCGAAGGACCGAGCCCCGGCGGCCACCTGGTCCGGGTCACCCGCCGGGCGTGTCACGGTCCCCCCTTGGCGGGCTGGACGGGCAGACTGGCCGCGTCGGTCGTCTCGTAGCTGGCGGCGGCCGCATCCAGCAGGCTGGCGGTGTCGCCGACTGCCGTGGTCACCTGGTCAAAGCTGGCCGACCAGCGTGCCCACAGCTCGACCAGCGCGGGTGCCGCGCGCGGGCCGCCCACCGCGACGAGCAGATCCACCACCAGCGCCCCGAGACGTCCCCGCACGTCAAGGAGCAGGTCGGCGATGGCACGCACGGACGCTGCCGCCTGCCGCAGCCCATCGGGGGTGACCGTGATCCGTGCCGCTGCCGCTGGTGTCATGACGGGCTCCTCGTGAAGGTTGGGGCGATCGGGTTGCCAGGTTTGTTGTACCCCTTCCCGCAGCCTGCCCACGGCGCTTATCCACAGCCTCTGACCAGGCGTGACGCGCGAACCACCTGCTCACGACGGTGAACGGCGACGGGGACCTGGCTTCAGTCCGCCCGCAGGATCGGCCGGGTCAGGCAGGTGGGACCGCCGTCGCCCTTGCTCAGCTCGGAGGCGTCGTAGCTATGGACCTCGCAGCCGCTGGCCTCCAAAGCGCGGCGAGTGCGGGGGTTGCCCTCCGCCATGACCAGGACCCCAGGCCGGACGGCGAGGATGTTGCAGGCCAGGGTGGGGTACTCCCCCGGGTCGACCACGATGCGGCGGACGCCCCGGTCGGCGAGGTGCTCCAGCAGCGGGACCGGGGCGAGCGGCTCGTAGACCGCAGCCAGGTCGCTGGCAAGCGGCGACACCACCGACATGAGGTGCAGGACGTGGCCCGGGCCACGGTCGTGCGGCAGGTCACAGCGTTCTAGGGTGGCGCCCTCGCGGCTGAGGATGGCGGCGAGCTGCCGGTGCGCCTCGGCGTTGCTGCGGTAGCCGCGTCCGGCGAGCAGGGTGCGCTCGTCGAGCCAGAGCAGGTCGCCACCGTCGGCGCGGGCGGCGCCCTCCAGCTGGCCGCTTCGCGGCACCCCGGCGGCCCGCAGCGCCGCAGCGAGCGGCTCGCGCTCCCCCGCTCTGGCTGCTTTGGCAGACCGCAGCATGATCGCGCCGGCGCCGGTGACGAACACCGGGTCGTAGACGAAACAGGCGTCGACCTGCCCATCGAGCGGCGGCAGCACGATCACCTCGGCGCCGAGCCCGGCGAGCAGCTCGCAGAGGGCGTCGTGCTGGGCTCGCAGCAGCTTCGGCTCTGGCGAGCGCCACCCGGCGGCGGCAAAATCGCCCTCGGTTGCCGGGGTGCGCAGGGCGACGCGCCGCAGCGGCGCCACCATGGAGCGCACTCCGAACGCAGGCAGGACCGAGGTCACCTGATGAAGGGTACTGATCTTCGCCAGTATCGAAATTGACCAATATCATGGGCTGATGAAGAAGCCAGCCGACCCGGAGGTGCGCCTGCTGCAGGCGCTGGCCGACCCTGCGCGGCTGGCGATCGTCCGGCAGCTCCGCGGCGCGACGGAGATCTGTGCCTGCGACTTCACCGGCTGCTGCGGGGGCCTGTCGCAGCCGACCGTCTCCCACCACCTCAAGGTGCTGCGCGAAGCGGGCGTGGTCCGTGGTGAGCGGCGCGGCACCTGGGTGTGGTACTCGCTCGACCCCGACGGCCTCGCCCATCTCACCACCCTGCTCAGTGACCTTGCCCCCGAGCCCAGCGGATGAACTCGCCGAGGGTGGGGGGCGTGCACCCGGCCGTACCCGCCAGGCCAGCGCTACAATCCGCCGTCTAAATCACCTACGAGAGGCCCTTCATGAAGGACGTCGGCATTGTCGGCTTGCCGCTTGCTGGGAAGACCACCCTGTACAACACGCTCACGCGGGCACAGATCCCGACCGGCGGGGCGGCAGGGAAGGCGAGCGTGGCCGCGGTGCCGGTGCCGGACCCGCGGGTGGGCGTGCTGGCGGAGCTGGAACGCTCGCGCAAGCGGGTCTGGGTGCAGGTCCGCTTCGTCGACGTGGCCGGGCTGTCGGCCGCCGGCCACGGCGGCAAGGGCGGCGGCCTGTCGGCGCAGGGGCTGGGGGCGTTGCGCGAGGTCGACGCGCTGGCGATGGTGCTGGCCGCCTTCGGCGGCGACAGCGGCGCCGATCTGGTCGAGGCCGCAGCCGATCTGAGCCTGGAGCTGACCGTGGCGGACCTCGCCAGCATCGAGAGCGGCGCCGAGAAAGCCGCCAAGCGCGCTAAGGCCGGCGTCAAGGATGCCGCCTTGGAGTCACAGACCCTGGCGAGGGCGCGGGAGCTGCTCGAGACCGGCACCCCGCTGCGCGCTGCCGCTTGGGAACCGGAGCAACTGAAGCTGCTGCGCAACTTCTCGCCGCTGACCCTCAAGCCGGCCCTGGCGGTAGTGAACCTCGGGGAGGACCAGATCGGCGAGGCGTCCGCGCGGGCTGCGGCGGCCGAGGAGGCGCTCGGCGTGCCGGCGGTGGCGCTGCCGGCCGCGCTGGAGGCGGAGGCGGCCGAGCTGGCAGCCGGGGAGTCGGCTGCGTTCCTGGCGGAGTACGGCATCGAGCGGGGCGGTCTCGACCAGGTGATCGGGGCGGCCTGGCGCCTGCTGGACCTGGAGACCTTCTTCACCACCGGCACCGACGAGACCCGCGCCTGGGAGGTCCACCGCGGCGCGAGCGCGCCGGAGGCCGCCGGCCGCATCCACTCCGACCTCGAACGCGGCTTCATCCGCGCCGAGGTGGTCCCCTACGACGACCTGGTGGCGGCGGGCGGCTGGGACGCGGCCAAGGCCAAGGGCTTGCTGCGCAGCGAGGGCAAGTCCTACGTCATCCGCGAGGGCGACTGCCTGAACATCCGCTTCAACGTCTGAGCGCCTTACCTCCTGACGTCCTGGGCGTCTTGCTGGAGGATCCGCGGCAGGGCGAAGTGGACGTCTTCGGGGACCACCGGGACCTCGCGAACGTCGCTGGCGCCGCGCTCCCGCAGCGCCTCGACCAGCTCGGCGACCAGCCACTCGGGCGCTGAGGCGCCGGAGGTGACCCCGACGGTGCTGACACCGTCGAACCAGGCGGGATCCAGCGCAGCGGCGTCCGGGATGAGGTAGCTCTCGCAGCCGAGGCCACGGGCGACCTCGACCAGCCGCTGGGAGTTCGAGGAGTTGCCGGAGCCGATCACCAGGATCAGCTCGCAGTCGGCGGCCAGCGCCTTGACGGCTGCCTGGCGGTTCTGGGTGGCGTAGCAGATGTCATCCGAGCGCGGCCCGGCGAGCGCCGGGAAGCGGCCACGGAGACTGTCGATCACCCCCACAGTCTCGTCGACCGACAGGGTGGTCTGGGTGAGGTAGGCGACCCGCCGCGGGTCGGGGAGCGGCACCCGCTGCGCCTCGTCCTCGTCGCTGACCAAGTGGACGGCACCGGGCGCCTGGCCCATGGTGCCGGCGACCTCTTCGTGGCCTTCGTGGCCGATGAGGACGATGTCGTAGCCCTGGGCGGCGAACTTGCGCGCCTCCTGGTGGACCTTGGTGACCAGGGGGCAGGTGGCGTCGATCACCCGCAGGCCGCGCTCCCTGGCCTGTGCGTGCACCGAGGGCGCGACGCCATGGGCGGAGAACACCACGGTGGCGCCCTCCGGCACCTCGTCAAGCTCCTCGACGAAGACCGCGCCCATTGCCTCCAAGCGCTGCACCACGTGGTGGTTGTGGACGATCTGCTTACGGACGTGGACCGGCGGGCCGTAGGTCTCCAGGGCCACCTCGACGATCTCGATGGCGCGGTCCACGCCGGCGCAGTAGCCGCGCGGCGCGGCCAGCAGCACCCGGGCTGGAGCTTTGAAGTCTGGGATCTGGTCGGTGTCAGTGGACATGCTCCCATTCTACGGATGGCCCAGCCCAATGGGTCTCGCCAGCACGGCGGGAACGCACTAGGCCGAACTCGCGCATCTGCATGATGCGGCGCCGTCCGATTCAGCGTGAAATGACGCTCGCTGCCGAGCCGGGGCCTTCCTACCGGCCCGGTTTGTCGTGATCCCCCCCACGGAAAGCGAGCGGCTTGATGGAGGTAGTGCCCCGATCTCATATTCACGTGAGCGGCCGTCCCGCCACCCGGGCTCGCTGGGTGGCGCTGGGACTCGGTGTGCTGCTCGTCGCCGCAGTGACCCTGTTCACGTTCTCCGCGCGCGCCGACGTCGTCCCCACCCCTGATACCACCGTCCACACCAACGGCCGAGTTGTGGCAATCGTGAAGCTCGGCAGCCGTATCTACATCGGCGGCACCTTCACCACCGTCACCACCCTAGGGGGCACCGAGGTCTCGCGGCCCTACCTGGCCGCCATCAACGCCACCACCGGCGACCTCGACACCGGCTTCACCCCGGCCCCCAACGCCCAGGTCCGGGCGCTGGCGAGCGACGGCACCAAGATCTTCGTGGCCGGTGACTTCACCGTCCTCGGCGGCGCCACCCGCGTCCGGCTGGGCGCGGTCGACCCTGCCACCGGCGCCGCCAACGCCAGCTTCCGCGTCCATCCGGCCGGCGGCGGCCTCACCATCTACGCGATGATCGCGAGCGGCGCACACGTGCTGGTGGGCGGAAGCTTCTCCCAGATCGTCGACCTGGCCGGCACCCACGCCCGGACCCGCTTCGCAATGGTGTCGGCCTCGACCGGGAACGTGACCGCCTGGAACCCCGCCCCGAACGCCACCGTGCGGGCGATCAGCTTCTCGGCGACTGGGTCGCGGGTGTTCATCGGCGGCAGCTTCACCGCCGTCGGCGGCGTGGCCCACAACTTCATCGCCTCGATCGTCAGCAGCACCGGTCTGCTGGACCCCGGCTTCACGGGCAACGCCAGCTTCCCGGTGCTCGGCCTCGCCGCCAGCAACGGCCGCGTGTACGCCGCGGTCGCCGGCTCGGCCGGCGGGCGCTGCCGCGCGATGTCCAGCGTCACCGGCGCCGGGGTCTGGCAGATCGTCGCTAACGGCAACGTCCAGGCTGTCAAGGTCCTGAACGGTATCGTCTACTGCGGCGGCCACTTCAGCGGCACCAACGCCTTCGGCGGGCTGGTCCGCGCCAAGCTCGGGGCCGTCAACGCCAGCACCGGCGCGGTCACCGACTACGCACCCACCTTCAACACCCCGCTCGGCGTCTTCGCCATCGGTGTCAACGGCACCGAGCTGGACTTCGGCGGCGACTTCACCACCGTCTCAGGAGTCGGCCAGCAGGGCTACGCCCAGCTCCCGACCTCCTGAAGCACCATAAGCACCACTGAGGCTGCGCCAGGAACCCCTGGCGCAGCCTCAGTGCATCTCAGCTTATGCTGGTGCGGTTGCGCGGCCGAACTGGGTCTCGTACAGCTCCGCATAGAGGCCGCCCGCCGCCAGCAGCGCCGCGTGCGGGCCGGACTCGACGATGCGGCCGTCGTCAACCACCAGGATGCGGTCGGCGTTGACGATGGTGGACAGACGGTGTGCGATCACCAGGCTGGTCCGCCCCGCCAGCGCCACGGCCAGTGCCGCCTGGATGTGCACCTCGGACTCTGAGTCGAGGTGGGCGGTGGCCTCGTCCAGGATCATGATCGCCGGGTCGGCCAGCAGCAGCCGGGCGATGGCCAGGCGCTGCTTCTCCCCACCCGACAGGCGGTAGCCGCGCTCCCCCACCACCGTCTCGTAGCCGTCCGGCAGCGAACCGATCAGCTCGGCGATGCGCGCCGCCTGGCAGGCCGCGTCGATGTCGGCCATGCTCGCGTCCGGCTTGGCGTAGCGGAGGTTGGCCAGGATGGTGTCATGGAACAGGTGCGCATCCTGCGCCACCAGCCCGATTGCGTCATGCAGACTCTCCAGCCGCAGGTCGCGCACGTCGGCGCCGTCGACCCGCACGGTGCCGGCGCTCACGTCGTAGACGCGGCCCACTAGCATCGCGATGGTGGTCTTGCCGGCCCCCGACGGCCCCACCAGCGCGATCAGCTCGCCGGGCGCGACCGAGAAGGAGACGTCGTGCAGAATCTCCTCCCCAACCGGCGTGCCGTTGCCGGCGGCCTGGCCGACGGTCTGGCCGGCGCCGAGCAGGCTCGCGATGGTCGACTCCTCGGCACCCGGATAGCGAAAGCTGACGTGCTCGAACTGCACCGCGCCAGCGGGTGCCTCCAGCGGGCGCGCGCCGGGCCGGTCGGCGATCGCGCTCGGGTAGTCCAGCACCTCAAAGATCCGGTCGAAGGAAACGAACGCGGTCATGACGTCGATGCGGGCGTTGGTCAGGGCGGTGAGCGGCCCGTATACCTGGGTGACATAGGCGGCCAGCGCCACTACGTCGCCGGGGCGCAGATGGCCGGAGATCACCAGGCGCGCGCCGAGCCAGTACACCACCGCGGTGCCGACCGCGCCGATCAGGCCGAGGGTGACGAAGAAGGTGCGCCCGTAGATGGCCGAGCGCACGCCGATGTCGCGTACCCTGCCGGCCTTGGCGGAGAACTCCCCCAGCTCACGGTCGCGCTTGCCGAACAGCAGCACCAGCAGGGCGCCCGCGACGTTGAAGCGCTCGTTCATGGTGCTGTTCATGGCGGCGTTGAGCTGCATCGACTCCCGCGTGATCGCCTGCAGGCGACGACCGACCCGCCGCGCCGGCAGCAGGAACAGCGGCAGCACCGCCATGGCGATCGCGGTGACGCGCCAGTTCAGCAGCGTCATCGCCACCAGCGTGGTGACCAGCGAGATCACGTTCGAGGTGATCGACCCGAGGGTCCCGGTAACGGCCTGCTGCGCGCCGACCACGTCGTTGTTCATGCGGCTGACCAGCGCACCGGTCTGGGTGTGGGTGAAGAACGCCAGCGGCTGGCGCTGCACGTGGTCGAACACCGCGGTGCGCAGGTCGTAGATCAGCCCCTCGCCGATGCGGGCGGAAAAAAACCGCTGCGCCAGCGCGAGCGCGGCATTGGCCAGCGCGATCCCGACCGCAGCGAGGCCGACCAGATCGACCAGGTGCAGGCTCTTGCGCGGGATCGCGTCGTTGATCAGCGCCCGCACCAGCAGCGGCGGCAACACCCCGACCACCGACGAGAACCCGATCGCCAGCAGGTACAGCGTGATCTGCAGCCGGTAGCGCCGCGCGAACCCCCACACCCGTTTGGCCAGGCCACGCGACAGTCTCGTGCCAGGCTCCAGCAATTGTCTGGGGTGGTAGTAGATCGAGCCCGCACGCATCATCTCGGACAGGCCAACAGTTGGCTGGCTGGTTTCATTCCGCGCGCGGCCTCAAGCCGCACCCGCCGGGCCTCATAGCAGCGGGCCCGGCGCAGGCTCCGGCTCCAGCGCTGGCTCGAGTTGCGGCTCCGGCGTGGAGGGTGTGGCGGCGAGGGTGGCACGGCGAGCCCAAACGATCAGGGCGGCAGCGGCGGCGGTGACGGCACCGAGGAGGAACGCCATGCCGGTGCCGGTGTGCTGGACGAGGACGCCGCCAAGCGCGCTGCCGCACGCGATACCGGCGGTGAAGGCGCAGGTCACCCAGGTGAACGCCTCGGTGAGCGTGCCCCCAGGCGCGGCGCGGTCGACCAGCAGGTACAGGCAGGCGATGCCGGGGGCGATCGCCAGGCCGGCCAGGACCATGGCGGCCCCGAACGCGAGCGGGCGGTGGGCGAGGGTCAGCGGCACGAAGTCCACCGCGATCAGGACGAACAGCAGCCGCAGCCGCTGCTCCGGCACGGCCGACGCTTTGCGAGCACCGGCGAACACGCCGCCGACCATGCTGCCAAGGCTCCAGAGCGCCAGAAACGGGCCGGCCAGGGCGCGGCTGCCGAAGTGCTCGGAGATCGCCGGGACCGCCACCTCGACCGCCCCGATGCCGACGGCGAACGCCATGGCCGCCGTCACCAGGGTGCGGATCCCCGGGCCGCGCAGCGCGCCAGCCCAATGGGCGGACCGGTGGTTGCTGCGCCCACGCCAGGCCCGCGACGCCGGGCTGGTCGCGAACCAGATCGTGCCGCCGAAGGCGAGCAGGCCGATCACCAGCATCGCGACCGCCGGAGAGGCAGCGGTGGCGAGCCCGACCACCAGCAGCGGCCCGAGGACGAAATTCACCTCCTGCGCCGCCGCCTCCAGCGAGAACGCCGTCTGCAGCGCCGGGCCCCGCCCGAGCAGGGTCGACCACAGCGCCCGCATGCACGGCGCCAGCGGCGGCAGCAAGGCACCAGCCAGCGCCGCGAACAGTGGCAGCAGCGCCCGCCAGCCGAACTCCGCCGCGCCAGCGAGTGCCACGAAGGCTCCGAGGCACCCCACCGCGCAGGCGAGCAGCACCCGGGTCTGCCCGACACGGTCGATCAACCGCCCGACCAGCGGCGCGGTCACGCCGGCGGAGACCGCATAGGCGGCGACCACCAACCCGGCGGTGGCGTAGGACTCGCCCGCTTGGCGGACCAGCAGCACCAGCGCGAGTCCCATCATGCCGACCGGCGCTCGGCCGATCATGGCGGCGGGAACCAAACGGGAAACCTGCGGGGTACCAAACAACGTGCGATAGACGCCAAAACGCATGCCCATGCCTCCATCCTGCCCGACCTGCGCCGCTGCGGCCATGGCCGCAGCTGCCGCCTAAGGGCCGGCGCCTACTCCGAACGGGTGAGAGGGGCGTAGCGAAGCAGCAGGCGCTTGCGGCCGATGCCGGGGAAGTCCACCTCGGCCATGGCGCGTTCGCCCTGGCCGGAGACCGCGCGCACGGTGCCCCGGCCCCACTGGCGGTGGACCACCAGGTCGCCGGGGGCAAGGTTGAGGTCCAGCGCGCCGCGCTGCTGGTCGGCCAGACGCCCGGCCGGCGTCGAGGGCCGGTCGAAGCTGACCGGCGGCGGGCCGGAACGCCGTGCCGGGTCCCCGCCCTGCCCCGCGCCCGCGCCGCCCGGCCGGGACCGTGGGCCGAAGGTGGACCGCCCCGCGCCGAACGCGACGCCCCGCTCAGCACCACTCCCGCCGCCCGACCACGACCCGGCCGACCGGCTGGACGGCGCCGTCGGACCAGCGACCGTGACCAGCTCGTCGGGGATCTCCTTGAGGAACCGTGACGGCAGGTTGTAGTTGGTGGAACCGAACAGGGTCCTGCTCCACGCGCTCGTCAGATAGAGGCGCTCGCGTGCCCGCGTGATACCCACATAGGCGAGCCGGCGCTCCTCCTCCAGCTCGCGGGGCTCGCCGATGGAGCGGATGTGCGGGAAGACGTTCTCCTCCATGCCGACCACGAACACCACTGGGTACTCGAGCCCCTTGGCGGTGTGCAGCGTCATCAGGGTCACCGCGCTGGAGGCGCTGTCCACCTGATCGGCGTCTGAGACCAGCGCGATCGACTCCAGGAACCCGGCAAGGCCGCCCTCGGGCTCGCGCAGCTCGTACTCCTCGGCGACCGACTGCAGCTCCTTGACGTTCTCGACCCGGCCCAGGCCCTCGATCGAGGTGTCGGCCTCCAGCTCCCGCAGCAGCCCGGACAGCTTCCAGGCGTCCTCGACCAGCACGCTCGGCGCCCAGCCGTCGTCCATGTGGGCGCGCAGCTCGTCGAGCACGGCGATGAAGTCGAGGGTGGACCTGGTCTGCCGGTTGCCGAGCCCAGGCACCTCGCCGGCACGGCGCAGCGCCTCGCTGAAGGGGATGCCCTCCTGCTCGGCGAAGCGGTCCATGGCCCGCTCCGAGGTCTCGCCGATGCCACGCTTGGGCACGTTCAGCACCCGCCGCAGGCTCACCGTGTCCAGCGGGTTGACCACCGCCTTCAAGTAGGCGAGCAGATCTTTGACCTCGCGCCGGTCGTAGAACTTGACGCCGCCGACCACCTTGTAGGGCATGCCGGCCTTGACGAAGACCTCCTCAAGCACCCGCGACTGCGCGTTGGTCCGGTAGAACACCACCACCTGACCGTAGCTGACACCACGGTCGTGCAGGCGCTCGACCTCCTCGGCGACGTAGGCGGCCTCGTCGTGCTCGGTCTCGGCCGCATATCGGACGATCGGGTGACCGGAGCCGATCGCAGTCCACAGGTTCTTGGGTTTGCGCTCCAGGTTGTTGGCGATCACCGCGTTGGCGGCGTCCAGGATCGTCTGCGTGGAGCGGTAGTTCTGCTCCAGCAGGATGACGTTCGCCTCCGGATAGTCGGCCTCGAAATCCAGGATATTGCGGATCGTCGCACCCCGGAACGCATAGATGCTCTGGTCGCTGTCGCCTACCACCGACACGTTGCGGTGCTCGGCGGTGAGCAGCTTCAGCAGCACGTACTGGGCGACGTTGGTGTCCTGGAACTCGTCCACCAGCACGTAGCGGAAACGCCGCTGATATTCCGCCAGCACCTCGGGATGCTCCCGGAACAACCGCACCACCTGCATGATCAGGTCGTCGAAATCGACCGCGTTCGCCTCCACCAGACGCCGCTGGTAGCGCTCGTAGGCCTCGGCGACCTTCTTCTCCAACCAGGTGCCCGCCCGGTCGGCGTACGCGCCGGGGTCGAGCAGGTTGTCCTTCGCCGACGACACCTGATGCCGCATCGCCCGCGGCGCCAGCCGCTTCGGGTCAAAGTTCAGCTCCCGGCAGACCACCGCCATCAGCCGCTCGGCATCGGACTCGTCATAGATCGTGAAGTTCGACTTGTAGCCGAGCGCCGACCCACTGCGCCGCAGGATCCGCACACACGCCGAATGGAAGGTCGATACCCACATCGCCTTCACCACTGGCCCGACCAGCCCACCGAGACGCTCCTGCATCTCCTTGGCCGCCTTGTTGGTAAAGGTGATCGCCAGGATCGACGAAGGATGCACCCCCCGATCCTTGATCAGATGCGCGATCCGGTGAGTCAGCACCCGCGTCTTGCCCGACCCGGCCCCCGCCACGATCAGGGTCGGCCCGTCAGTCGACAGCACCGCCTGGCGCTGGGCGTCATTCAACCCGTCGATCAGGTCCGCGGATGCCTCCGGAGCCGGAGCCGGTGCTGGAGCTGGAGTGAGAGCGTCAGATTTGGTGTCCACGCCGCGCAGTATACGGTCCCACGCCGACCACCCGGGGCGGTTATCCACACCCCAACCCGGTACCTCCAGCAGGCGACTCGGATAGGCTCAGGCGCAGAACCCGACAGACAACCAATCAGGCAATCCGCCAAGGAGGCCCGCGTGATCATTGCCACCACCAACGACCTGCCCGGCTACCAGGTCACCGAAGTCCTCGGCGAGGTCTTCGGACTCACCGTCCGCTCCCGCAACATCGGCTCCCAGATCGGCGCCGCCTTCAAGTCCATCGCCGGCGGCGAACTCAAAGGCATGACCAAAAACCTCATCAACAGCCGCCACGAGGCCATCGCCCGCATGGTCGCCGAAGCCGAAGCCAAAGGCGCCAACGGCATCCTCGCGATGCGCTTCGACACCTCCGAAATGGGCGACGTCTGGACCGAGATCGCCGCCTACGGCACCGCCGTCAAAGTCCAGCCCGCCTGAGCCCGAGGCAGAGCCGGCGCCAATGGCCCGGCCGGCTACTCCCGCTTGCCGTCACCGCCGGACGGGCCCGCGAACGAGCGGCCCGCCTGGCCGGTGACGCTGGCCAGCAGCCCCGACAGCTCCATCGGCACCACGAACTTGGTCGACGGCGAGGCTCCGATCTGCTTCAGCGCGTCCAGGTACTGCAAGCTCATCGTGTTGGCGTCGATCGACTTGGCCACCGAGAAGATCTTGTCCAGCGCCAGCGAGTAACCCTCCGCCCGCAGGATCGCGGCCTGCCGGTCCCCTTCCGCGTTCAGGATCGCCGACTGCTTTTGGCCCTCCGCCACCGTGATCGCGGCCTGCTTTTGGCCCAGCGCCTCGGTCACCACCGCCCGGCGGGTCCGCTCCGCCGACATCTGGCGGGTCATCGCCTCCTGGACCTGCGCCGGCGGGGTGATCTCGCGAACCTCCACATTGGTGACCTTCACCCCCCACCGCTCGGTCACCTCGTCCAGCTTGACCCGCAACTGCTCGTTCATCACCTCGCGCTTGGACAGCACGTCGTCCAGGCTCATGTCCCCCACCACGCTCCGCAGCGTGGTCGCGGCGATGTTCTGTGCCGCCCCAGCAAAGTACTGAACGGCAACGACGCTGGTGACTGCGTCCATCACTCTCGTGAATATGATGAAATCGATGGAGATGGTCGCATTGTCCTCGGTGATGGCAGTTTGGCGGGGGATTTCCAGGTACTGCTCGCGCAGGTCGACGAGGATGGGGCGGTCGACGATCGGGATGATGATCACCAGCCCGGGTCCTCGGGTGCCGACACAGCGGCCGAGGCGGAACAGGACGATGCGCTGGTATTCGCGGACAATCCGGATGGCGTAGCGGATCAGCAGGAATACCAGAATGATGACGACGGCAAGAACAATGAGCGCGGCGAGCTGTGACATGGTCGGCGCCTCCTATCCGGACCCGGCATCCCTGCCGAAATTCACCGAAGCGTGGCGAGCAAGTCCGTTGCAGCGATCTTACGCGTACCTGTCCGGTTGTCTCCCCCACTCGACCCGGCGGTGCCCCAGTGACCCTCAGTGTGGCAAGGTAGCCGCCGTCGGCGTCGGAGCGGATGTCGCCGACTTCGCGGGCGGAGTTGTAGCCGCAGGCGGCCACCATCTGCTCGACGGCGGCGTTGTAGTGCTCGTAGGGGTAGGCGAAGTCGTAGGGCTGGAAGCCCCAGTTCGTCAGGTTCACCCGGTCGTTGCAGATCTCGCGCTTGGCCTCGTCGCTGCCGAGGATGGAACGGGCGGCGTACTGGTCGGCGTTGCCGTCGTCGAAGGTGAGCGAGACGGCTGTCGAGGTGACTTTCCCTGCGCTTCCCTGCACAGCTTCAGGCCAGCGACTCGCCTGGCAGGATGCCCTGGCTGAAGAAGGTGCGGAAGTCGTCGGCGAGGGGGTGCAGCACCGCCCAGGAGGTCTCACCCGCCGGGACGTCGTCCCAGGTGTCGTCGCCCTGCCACAGCACCCGGCCAGTGTGCTCGCCGGCGACCTGGAGGCAGACCTGGCCGCCGTCGGCGAAGGCGATCACGATCACCTCGGCGGGCAGGACCTCGGCGTAGCCGGTCCGCTGGCTGGACACCAGCTGGTAGCCAGGGTCGTCGGTGATGCCGAGGAACACGTCGAGCTGGTAGCCGGGCCCGGCGATGTAGTTCGGCCTGGCCGCCCAGCCACCGCCGGTCCTGGCGAGGAAGTCGCGGTAGCTGGCCGGGAGCGACACGCCGAGCGCCTGCTCGATCTCGCGGAGCTGGTCTTCGCCGACCGATCCGAACGGCTCGACCGCGATCACGGCAGTTCTCCTTGGACCCAGGCGAGCCAGTCTCTCCGCTCGGCCTCTGAAAGGTTGTTCAGCAGCGCGATGATCCTAGCGCCTCCGGTGTGGCCCACCGCGCGGTGGAGGTCGGTCGGGACCAGCAGCAGCGTCCTGCCGTCCTCGACGTGGTGCCAGGTATACCCGGGCGGTCGCCGGACCAGGTTCGCGGCGGTGTCGGCCCGCCTGAAGTCGGCCGCGGTCCCGGTCAGGCCGTCCAGCTGGACCCGCTTGATGGCATAGGGGCGGAAGTCGGGGAACCCGCCGAAGTTGAAGCGCACGCCTGCCGGGTACTTGCGGCCCAGGTCGCCTGCAAGGCGCCGGCTGAACCCGGCGTAGGCGGCGTTGCGCGGCGGCTTGCCGAGCAGGCTGGTGGCGCGCGCCAAGCCGTCGGCGCGGCGTTGCAGGAAGTCCCTGGCGGCGGTGGCGGTGAGGGTGTCGTCCAGCTCGCGCCGCAGCAGCGCCCCACCCTTCCCGCCGACACCGGCGGGCAGCAGCCGGACCAGGCCGAACTCCAGGCCGTAGCCGGCCACCTGGCTCCAGGTGAGGGCGGTGAAGAACCGCCTGGCCGCCTCGCGGGGATTGCGCAGGAAGTCGGACAGCCCCTGGCCGTGGGCGACAACGGAGGTGGCGGCGCTGACCGCACCGAGGGCCGGCAGGAACTCCATCCCGCCGAAGGTGAGCAGCGCCGCACCGACGACGGTGACCACCACCTGCTGCCACAGCGGCAGGTGATTCCACCACTGCGCCAGATCGCCGAACAGATTGGCGAGGAAGGCCGCACCCTCCGGCACCGGGTGCACCCCGGCGACCCCGGCGGCCACCAGGACGACGAGGGCCAGGACGCAGAGGCTGCCGGCGAGCAGGGCGCCAGCCGCGACGGCAGCCGCCGGGGCGGGCCCGGGCGGTTCCTGGCCCTGTGCCGCCTGCTCGACCACACGGCCGAGATGCTGGCCAAGCTCGCGGCGCTGGCGCAGGTAGGCGATCGTGCGGGACCAGCGCTGCCCGGCCGGCGGCGCCGCGCTCTCTCCCCCGATCGGCGGTCCGGCCTGTGGCAGCCGGGCCTCCGGCCGGGCCGCTGGTTGGGCCTCCCGTCCGGCCTCCGGCACGGCTTGCGGCCCGGCCCCGGTGTCCGGTGCGGCCCGGCCGCCGGTGGCGGACACCGCGAGCAGTGCGAGTTCGTGCAGGACGAACGAGGCTGCCTGCCCGGCCGTGGCCAGGGTCCCGGCGGCGGCTTGGGCGCAGCGGCGGAACACCGGCGCGGCATCGTTAGGGAGATCCCGGACCAGCCGCGCCGCCGCGCCGGCCGCCCAGCGTGCGGGCCGGCGCGTCCACAGCACCACCGGCAGGGGTGGCAGCAGCGGCCAGGCCCGGCGCAGCCGGCGCACGTCGGCCAGCAGCGCCACCAGCAGCAGCGCCACCAGCAACGGGCGTTCCAGCAGCCCATGGCCCCACAGCCGCCAGGCGTGCAGGAGCCAGCCGGGCACCCGCAGGTCGTGGGGCCCGCCGCTGCCGCTCGCCTGGCCGCTCGCGTTGTACATGGCGTGGTCGACCATGGCCATGCCGAGCAGCGCCAGCGGCAGCAGCCACGCCCTGGCGCCGAACCGGCGTCGTCCCCGCACCGCCAGGCCGATCCCGGCCGCGACCAGCGCGGTGAGGACGCCATGCCCGGCGAAGAACGCCCTACCCCCCTGATCGGACCAGCCGGGCAACAACCCGAACCCGTACTGCGGGTAGCCGCCGTGGGGGTCGTTGGGATTGGCGCCGAACAGCACGCCGAGCAGGCCGAACAGGCCCTGGGGATGTACCGACAGCGCCAGGCGGCGGATGGCGTCCTCGACCGCCTGGAAGCCCAGGCCCGCGGCGAGACCAAGCAGCAGGTAGTCGGCCACCGCGAGGCGGCGGGCACGGCGGCGCCCCGCAACCACGGGGACCAGCAGCAGCGGCAGCAGCTTGAGCGGCTCCTCCACCATCCCGGCGATCAGCACGGCGCCGTCCCGGGCGTTGACGTCCGCGCCCATCACCCGGGCGACCAGGAGCTCCACCACACCGATCAGCGAGGCGAGCAGGCAGGCGCCGCTGAAGGTCAGCGCCAGGGAGCGCCAGGTGAGGGTTTTGGTCCGTGCCAGCAGGAACCAGACGACCAGGATCCACCAGCACCACAGCCAGGGCCGCAGCCCCTGCCGCAGCGACGGCACCAGCACCAGGCCAAGCAGGTAACACGCCAGCGACAGCCAGGTCCACACCACCCAGCCAGTCCGCACTCGCGCAGCCACCAGCGGGCGGCGCTCGGCCTGCGACCGCGCCCACGCCACCACCCGCCCGGCGACCCCGTCCGGCGCGGCCTCCCGCACAGGCTCGGCTGCCAGCCTCGCCATGACCCGATCATCTCCAGTCTGCGGAAGAAACCGCCGCCCCCGAGGACCGGATAACTTTGCCACGATCAGACGGTTATGCCTATCTGGCTGCGGGATCTCCCGATGCGTCGGGTCCACCGGACGCGGGAATGGTGGCGGCTGGCTCCACCAGAAGCTTGAGGCCGGAGCGGCCGACGACGCGCACGGGCGTGCCGGCGGGGATCGGGCCGGCGACCGAATCGGCGGTCCAGTCCTCGTGGCCGACCCAGACCTGGCCGCGCGGGTCGAGTGCGTCGAGCGCCATGCCCTGCGCTCCCACCAGCAGGTCCCCGCCAGTGCTCTGCAGTGGCGGCATGCGGCGGACCCCCAGCACTGCCTGCGCCACGAAGCCGAAGAAGGCCACCAGCACGGTCGGGACCACCAGCAGCAGCCAGCGCGACACGTGCGCGTTCGGCACCGACGGGTCGAACAGCAGCAGCCCGCCGAGCACCAGGCAGGCGGTGCCGCCGATCGCTGGCAGCCCGATGCCCGGGTGCTTCAGCTCCAGCAGGTACAGCACCGCCGAGGCGACCAGCAGGATCACCCCGCCGAGCTGCACCGGCAGCATCCCCAGCGAGACGATGCTGGTGACCAGCAGCAGCGTGCCGACCACCCCGGGCACGGAGATGCCGGGGTGCAGCATCTCGATGATGATCAGCACGATCCCCGCATAGAAGAAGAGGAACGCGATGTTCGGGTCGATCAGCGCATGGAGCAGCCCCGCGCCGACGTTCATCTGCTCGGTTACCAAGGTGGCGCCAGCGACGTGCACGACCGGGCGGGTATGGCCGTTTGTCGCCGGCCATGACTCCTTCCCGTCCACGTCCTTGAAGAACGCTTCGGGACTGTCGGCGATGAAGTCGGCCACCGGCAGCGGTTTATGGTTGACCGCCTGCTCCGCCGAGAGACTCTCGGAGTTGTGCACAGCGTTCGTCTCAGCCCAGGTTGCGTCGCGACCCCATTTCTCCGCCAGCGACCTGATGTAGGAGCCTGCGTCGTTGGTGACCTTCGCCTGCTCGATCGCGCCGGAGATCCCGACCGGGTGCGCCGCGCCGATCTCGGTACCGGGGGCCATCGCATTCCACGGGCAGGAGAGCATGATGAAGGTTCCTGCCGAGGCGGCGCGCGCTCCACCTGACGGCCCGGTCCAGCACAGCACCGGCACGGAAGAGCTGTAGATCGCCTTGGTGATGCTCCGCATCGACGAATCAAGGCCGCCGGGAGTGTCGATCTCGATCAGCACGGCGGCTTCGTGGTCGCGGTTGGCGGCCGCGATGTTCTTCGTCAGGTAGCTGGCGGTGAACGGGTCGACCGCGCCGTCCAGCTTGAGGACGCGGACGGTGTGGGCAGGGTCGGTTACGGCGGCCGCGCTGGCGACACCAGCCGCCGGTCCCAGGCCGAGCAGCAGCGCCGCCCCAACCAGGGCGACAAGCGCCCTCGTACTTCTCATACCTCCATGATGCCCTTGTCCGGGCAGGAACGGGAGTGTCAGCTTGCCGACTTGGCCTCCCGAACCAGGTAGGCTTGGACATCAATGGACTGGAACAGCGCGGACAGCGCGGCGGCGCTCAGCGTGCGGGGCCTGCGCAAGGCGTACGGGCCCAAGGTGGCGGTGACCGGGCTGGACCTGGAGGTGCCGCACGGCTGCTTCTTCGGGCTGGTCGGTCCCAACGGCGCCGGCAAGACCACCACCCTCAGCATGGTCACCGGGCTGCTGCGGCCCGACGCAGGCACGGTGGTGGTCGACGGCATCGAGGTGTGGCGCGACCCGTCCGAGGCCAAGCGGCGCATCGGCGTGCTGCCGGAGGAGCTGCGCCTGTTCGACCGGCTCAGCGGCAGCGAACTGCTGGCCTACAACGGCTTGCTGCGCGGCATGGACCCGGGGATCGTGGGGGAGCGCGCCGCCGAGCTGCTCGCCGTGCTCGGCCTGACCGAGGCGGCCTCGACCCTGGTGGTCGACTACTCCCACGGCATGCGCAAGAAGATCGCGCTGGCCTCGGCGCTGCTGCACAACCCCCGGGTGCTGTTCCTGGACGAGCCCTTCGAGGCGATCGACCCGGTGTCCGCCCGCACCATCCGCCTGCTGCTGGAGCGCTACACCGGCGGCGGCGCCACCGTGGTGTTCTCCAGCCACGTGATGGCGGTGGTCGAGCAGCTCTGCGACCGGGTCGGGATCATGCACGCCGGCCAGCTGATCGCCGAGGGGCCGCTGGACCAGGTGCGCGCCGGGCGCAGCCTGGAGGACGCATTCGTCGAGCTGGTCGGCGCCGGCCAGAGCAGCGCGGAGGCACTGGGATGGCTTGGGTCTTCGTCAAGCTCAAGCTGAGGCTGCTGCGCAACGGCCTGAGGCTCGGCGGCTGGCAGCAGATCGCTGGGCTGGTGGCCGCCGGGGTGATCGCGCTGCCGCTGGTGCCTGGCGGGTTCGCGCTGCTGGCTGTGCTGCCACGCCATGACCAGCAGGCCGGCGCGACCGCGGCCATGGTGGTGTTCGTGGTGGTCTTCGGTGGCTGGCTGATGCTGCCGCTGCTGAGCGCCTCGCTGGACACCAGCCTCGACCCGGCCAAGCTGGCGTTGCTGCCGCTGCGGCCAGGCCAGCTCGCAACCGGGCTGTTCGCGGCCTCCTGCGTCGGCATCGGGCCGCTCGGCACCATGCTCGCCCTGCTCGGCGCGGTGGCCGGGTTCGCGCCCGCGGGGCCCGGCGCGGTGGTAGTGGTCGCCGCGGTGCTGCTGGAATTTACCCTGTGCGTGGTCGGCGCCAGGGCGGTGACCACGGTGCTGTCGCGCTGGCTGCGCAGCCGCCGCGCGCGTGACCTGGTGATCGTGATCGTGTCGCTGTCGGCCTTGCTCTTCAACCTCACCCTGCAGCTGGTCCTGCGGGCGGTCGGGCCGGGGACGCTGTCAAGCCTCAGCAGGCTGCGCGGGATCGGCCGGGCGCTCGGCTGGTCCCCGCCGGGGCTGGCCGCACGGGCGCTGGTGGCAGGGTCGCAGGAGCGCCTCGGGGTGGCCGCGCTGGAGCTGCTCGGCGTGGCCGCGGTGGTGCTGCTGCTCGGCTGGTGGTGGTATGTGAGCCTGCAGCGGCTGCTGCTCACCGTCGAGCCGGCCACCGGCCGGCAGCGGGCAGCCACCGCCGCTACCACCGTTACGCCGGCAGCGAAGACGAAGCGGCCACGGAAGGCGGCGGCAAGCGAGGACGGGGAGGCGGTCCGCGCCGCCAGGCCCGTCCTGTTCCCCCGCCCGCTGGGGGCGCTGCTGCCGGCCGGTCGGCGCGGCGCGGTGATGGCCAAGGAGCTGCGCTACGCCGTCCGCCACCCGCGCCTGCGGGTGCAGTGGCTGACCGCGGGGCTGCTCGCCCTCGCCCTGCCGCTGTTCTTCATCCTGTCTGGCGGCTCCGGCGAATCGGGTCCGGGGCTGGGTCCAGCGGGGCCGGGGGCTGGGGCGGGCGGCGGGCGCCACCATCAGCTGGTGCTCACTGCCCTGCGGCGCGGACGGGGCGGCGTACTGGACCAACGTGATCGCCAGCGGCGACCCGGAGGACGACCTGGCCGGCAAGAGCCTGGCAATGGCACTGCCCACGCTCAGCCTGGTCATGGTCGTCTCGCTGGTGGCGGCTGCGGCCACCGGCGGCTGGGCCTGGGTGCCGCTCACCCTCTGCCTGGCGGTCGGCATGATCGGCACGGTGCTGGCGGTCGGCATGGTCACCTCGGTCCGCTCCCCGTTCCCCCTGCCGAGCGGCACCACCAACCTGTGGGGTGGCCGCGGCTCCGGCCAGGGCTGCGCGGTCGGCCTGACGCAGCTGCTCGCCATGCTGGCCGTCGGCGTGCTCTGCGCCCCCCTCGGCGTGCTGGTCGGCATCGGCGTGGCGCTGTGGCATCCGGCCCTGACGATCGCCGCCGCTGCCGCGGTCGTCTACGGCGCCACGCTGTGGCGCGTCGGCCTCTATCTCGCCGCCAGCTGGCTGCGCACCCACCAGCCCGAACTGCTCACCGCGCTCAGCCCCCGCCGCGCCGCCTGACGCCCGGCCGGCCCGCTCAGCTCCCAAACTGGATGGTGACCTTGACGTCGTCGGGGCGTCGTTCCAGCGCCTCCTGCCAGCGTTCCACCGGCACTCGCCGGGTGATGAGGCGCTCCAGCCAGCCGCGGTCGGCCTTGGCGAGCGCGTCAGCGGCCTGCTGGTAGTGGCGGCGGTTGGCGTTGACCGAGCCGACGATGACGTTGTTCTCCAGCACCAGTTCCTTGTTGAGGGCTCCCGCGTCCACGGGGATGGCCCGTCCGCCGCTGGACACCCCGGTGAGGCAGACGATCCCGCCCGGGCCGGCGGCCCCCATCATGTCGAAGACGAGCTGGCCCACCCCTGTGCACTCAATGGCCACGTCCGGCTCGTCGCAGGCATCCTTCACGGTGCCGTGGTGGTAGGTGGCGCCAAGGTCGGCGACCAGGCCAGGCTTGGGGCCGTCAGTGATCCGGTCGAGCACGTGCACCTCCAGACCACGCTGCACCCCCAGCAGCGCGGCCAGCAGCCCAATCGGCCCGGCCCCGGTGATCAGCGCCCGCCGCGGCTCCCAGTGGGCCCGCGAGCCGATCCGGTCGACCTGCTCCCACGCCTTGGCCACTACGCTGGTCGGCTCCATCAGCACCCCGGCCTCCCCAAGCTCCGGGGCGATCCTGACCGCGAACTCTGGCTCGATGCGCCAGTGCTCGGACATATAGCCGTCGAGCTCCTTGATGCCCCGCTCGGTGTAGCGGCCGTTGCGGCACATGTCCCACTCCCCGACCGCGCAGTTCGAGCACGGCACCGGGTCGGGCCGCCGCACAATCCCCACCACCAGGTCCCCGGCCCGCACCCCGGCCCGCACCCCGGCATCGCTAGGCTTCGCCGGCCTCCCATGGACGGCATTGCTTCGCTCGCTTGCATGCTCGGCCGGCGACTCGACCACCCGCCCAAGCGACTCATGCCCCAGCACCAGTCGCTCCCGCCCCGGCGGCGGCCAGCCGTAGGCGCCGGAGATGATCTCCAGGTCAGTCCCGCACACCCCAACCGCCAGGGCCTCGACCAGCACCGCCCCCATAGAGGCGTCCGGCTCCCCCACCTCGTCGAGCCGGGCGCTTCCTTGCTGCCCGGGTACCAGCGTGATCGCCCGCATTAAGTTCCCCTCCCTGGTCGTGTCCCCGGGGGATGCTCTTCTACCCGGCAGGCAAGGGCAAGCACCGTCCCTTATCCTGTCTGGGATGACCAGCGCAGCGAGCTTGGAACGTCCTTGGCGGGTCGCGATCCTCGGACCGGGGGGGATCGGCGGGCTGATCGGCGCGCTGCTCGCCAAGGCCGGCGACGAGGTCACCTGCATCGCGCCACCCCAGACCGCCGCCCACCTCGCCGAGCACGGCCTCCACCTCCGCAGCGACCGCTTCGGCGACTTCCAGGTACCGGTGCGGGCGGCGACCAAGCTCGAAACCCCGGTGGACGCCTGCTTCGTGACCGTCAAGGCGACCCAGCTGGAGGCCGCGGTGCCCACAGTCCCCGCCCCCGCGCTTGGCAACGGGCTAGTGGTCCCCTTCCTCAACGGCATCGACCACGTCGCCTGGCTGCGCCAGCACTACCCACCAGACCAGGTCGTCGCCGCTACCATCAAGATCGAGTCGACCAGAGTCGCCCCCGGCGTAATCGAGCAGGCCTCCCCCTTCACCAACGTGGAGCTGGCTTATGGCATCCCAGACCAGCCCCGGGTGGAGGCGCTCGCCGAGCGCCTGCGCCAAGTCGGCTTCGACGTCAAAGTCCGCGACAACGAGCCCTGGGTCCTGTGGGCGAAACTCGCCGTCCTCGCCCCCATCGCCCTGGTCACCACCTGGGCCGCCGCCCCCCTCGGCGAGGCCCGCGAACGCCACGCCGACGAACTCAAGGCAGTCGCCTACGAGGCCGTCGCCGCCGCCCGCGCCGACGGCGTCGACCTCGACCCCTCCGTCGCCCTCACCATGATGACCAACGCCCCCGCTAGCATGCGCTCCTCCATGCAACGCGACGCCGAAGCCGACCGCCCCATCGAAGTCGACGCCATCGGCGGCTCCATCCTCCGCGCCGCCGCCCGCGCCAACATCGACACCCCCGTCACCACCCGCCTGGTCAAGGACCTCCAAACCCGCACCCACTAGCAGCGACGAGTTGCAATGCCTGCCGGGCGCCAGCACCCCCCAACCGTTGGCAGATCTCAATAGGGTGAGGGCGGGACCCCGCCAGCCACGGAAGCCCGGACGGGGGCCCACTCGTGCGACCTGTAGTCCGTAGCAACGAGCGGGCCCCCGTCCGGGCGCCCCCGCCACGCTGCAGCCAGGGCCCCGCCCCCGGGTGCTCCTATCATTCCCACTCGATCGTCCCCGGCGGTTTCGAAGTGATGTCGTACGCCACCCGATTGATCCCAGCGACTTCCCCAACGATCCGAGAAGAGATTCGCTCCAGGACTGGGTAGGGGAGGCGGGCGAAGTCGGCGGTCATGGCGTCTTCGCTGGTGACGGCGCGGAGGATGACGGGGTGGGCGTAGGTGCGGCTGTCGCCCATGACGCCGACGGTGCGGATGGCGGGGAGGACGGCGAACCACTGCCAGAGGGTCTGGTCGAGGCTGGCGCGGTGGATCTCCTCGGAGACGATCTGGTCGGCGGCGCGGAGGATTTCGAGACGGTCGGCAGTGACCTCGCCGATGATGCGGACGGCCAGGCCGGGGCCGGGAAAGGGCTGGCGCTGGACGACGTCGGTGGGGAGGCCGAGTTCGGTGCCGACGCGGCGGACCTCGTCCTTGAAGAGGAGGCGGAGCGGCTCGACCAGCTCCAGGTCCATGGTCTCGGGGAGGCCGCCGACGTTGTGGTGGCTCTTGATGGTGGCGTTGCGCTTGCCCCCGGACTCGACCACGTCGGGGTAGAGGGTGCCCTGGACCAGGAATTTCAGGTCGCCGTTGCCGTCGGCGGCAGCGAGGTCGCGGGCGACCTCCTCGAAGACGCGGATGAACTCGGTGCCGATCGCCTTGCGCTTGGCCTCCGGGTCGGTTGCTCGGCCTCGCCGTGACGGAGCATGCCGGTGTCGACGAACACGCAGGTGAGGCGCTCCCCCACCGCGCGGTGGACGAGCAGTGAAGCGACCGAGGAGTCCACCCCGCCGCTGAGCGCGGCGAGCACCCGGCCGTCGCCGACCTGGGCGCGGACGGCGGCCTCCTGCTCCTCGATGATCGAGACGCTGGTCCAGTTGGGCCGGCAGCCGGCCGCGTCGTAGAGGAAGTTCTTGAGCAGGTCCAGGCCGCGGGGGGTGTGGGCGACCTCGGGGTGGAACTGCACCCCGTACAGGCCGCGGGCGGGGTCCTCGAAGCCGGCCACCGGGGTCGCCTCGGTGCGGGCGCAGACCCGGGCGCCGGGCGGGGCGGCGGTCACGGTGTCGCCGTGGCTCATCCACACGGTCTGGTCGCTGGGCAGCCCGCTGAACAGGACGCTGCCGTCCGGGTCGGCGACGAGTGCGGTGCGGCCGTACTCGCGGACTCCTGTGCGCTCGACCCGGCCGCCGAGCGCCAGCGCGATCGCTTGCTGGCCGTAGCACAGGCCGAGCACGGGGATGCCGAGGCCGAGCAGGCGCGGGTCCAGGGCGGGCGCCCCCGGCTCGTAGACCGAGGCCGGCCCTCCGGACAGGATCAGCGCCCTGGGCCGCCGCGCCCGCACCTCCTCAGGGCCGATGTCGCAGGCGACGACCTCGGAGTAGACGTGGCACTCCCGCACCCGCCTGGCGATCAACTGCGCGTACTGGGCCCCGAAATCCAGGACGAGGACGGTATCGTGGGAGGGAGCAGCCATGCAGGGGAGGATAGCAGGCAGACGTTTGTCCGCTCCGCTTTGGTGGGAGAACCCGAGCATGGTGACTCGACTCGATGAACGTGCTGAGGAACCCACAGAGCCGACTGGCAGGAGCAGGCGGCGCGCCCCAGGCGCCGATCCGGAGGTCCGCTCCTTCGGCAACGCCCGGACCTGTGCCGCCACCGGCTGCGAGACGCGGCTGTCGCGCTACAACCCGGACGTCTACTGCTCCGTCCACCGCGGCTGGGACCGCCGGGTGGTGACCCGCCAGCGCCGCAACGGCGACGGCGACGATAGCGGCGACGAGGCAGCGCGCTGCGCCGCGGACTGATCCCGGACAAGGAACAAGACGGTCCGGCGGCGCCTCTGGTGGAGGCGCCGCCGGACCGTTACTGCTGCCTACAGAAGGCTGAGCGGGTTACGCCCGGTGCCCCCTGCTGGCCGCTGGCTGAGCCACTCCAACCGTCTCGGTGTCGGAGCTGCTCACGTCGGCGCCGGAGGGCGGGGCGCCCTTGACCGTCGCCGTGTTGGTGAAGTCACCGTTCGGCGCGGTGATCATGCAGCCGCAGGTCTCCGAGGCACCGGGGTCGAGCTGCCCGTACATGTGGGAGCACGCCGGGGCGCCCGGGTCGCTGACCGTGACGTCGGAGAGCGCCACGTCACCGGTGTTCTCGACGGTGATGATGAAGGCGACCGGGTCGCCCGGGGCTGCGTACTGCGGCACCGCGGTCTTGGTGATCTTGACCGACGGGTGGATGACGTCGACCTTGACCGGGTCGGAGTCCGCGGTGGCCGGCTGGCCGGTCGGCGGCTGGCCGGTCGCGGTCGAGGTGGTGGTCAGGTCGTCCGCTGGTCCCTTGGTGGTGCAGGTGTACTTGGTCGAGGCTCCGGCCGCGAGGGTGCCGAGGTTCGACTTGGAGCAGTCCGGGAAGTCGTGGTCCACCACGGAGACGTTGGACAGCGGCACGTCCCCCTTGTTGGTCACGGTCTCGGTGATGGTCAGCGGGTCGCCCTGCCGCACCTGGGTGGGGCTGACCGTCTTGATCACGTCGATCGCAGGCGTTGACAGGGCCACCACCGCGGAGGCGGAAGCCGTGACCGGGTCGGCCGGCTTCGCGCCGTCCGGCACGACCGGCGTGCCGATGGCGTTGACCGGGTTGGTGAAGGTCTTGGGGTTGTTGCTGTCGGACGCGGCCGTCCCGGTGCAGCTGTAGGTGGTGGAGTCGCCAGCCTTGAGCGGCGCGTCGAGGGCCTTGATGCACCCCGTGACCACCGAGTCGGTGACAGTGACCTTGTCGAGGTCCGCCCCGCCGGTGTTGGTCACCTTGACGGTGTACTTGATCGGGTCGCCCGGCGTCGCCTGGGTCGGGTCCGGGGAGATGGCGACGCTGATCGCCGGGATGGGGATGTCAACGGTGTCGGTGTCGGTGGTCGAGGTGCCGGCCTGGTTGCCGGTCACGCTGGCGGTGTTGCGGAACTCGGTCGTGCCCTGGTTGGCCGCGACCTTGGCGGTGCAGGTGTAGGTGCTAGTGGCGCCCGCCGCCAGCGCCCCAATGGTCTTGTTGCAGCCTGGGGTGGCCTGGTCGGTGACGGTCACGCCGGTCGCGTCGGACTCGGTCGGGTTCGACACGGTGATGGTGAAGGTGACGTCCTGGCCGGCTGCGGCGACCGCCTTGTCGGCGGTCTTGGTGATGTGCAGGTCCGGCACTGGGATCGAGAAGGCGACTGTCTGCGCCAGGTAGCGGTCGCCGGTGGTCCTGAAGGTGAGCGCGGCCGAAGTGGAGCCGGCGGGGATGGTGTCCGGATCCAGCTTGAACGTCTTCGCGTCGACGCTCATGTTGTTGGCCAGGTTCGGACTCACTGCGTAGGGGGAGTTCGAGATGAAGAAGTTGTTGGCGTCCCCGGTGGCGGGCTCGGCGATGTTCTTGTTGTTGATCAGGAACTGGTCGCCGCTGACCGGCCAGTCGCCCTCGTAGGCGGTCATGCCGACCGAGGCGGGCGCCGCGCTGAGCGCGGTGAACCCGCCGAGCTTGACGGTCGTGGGCGGGTCCTGGTTGCCCTGCTTGACGTGCCCGGCGTTGATGAAGATGTTGCGCTTGTAGGGCGCGTTGGTCGGGTTGGGGTCGTCGTACTTGAAGACGTAGACCAGCGACCAGCCGCCGAAGCAGCCCGGCCCGGTCGGCGCCCAGACGTTGCCGACGGTGACGTTGATCGGCTGCCCGGTCGGCTGGGCCGCGAGCAGATCCTTCACGTCCGCCTGCGCGCTGTAGTACGCGGCCTGGTTCTTCCCCAGTTTGGTCGCGTCCTCCACGTAGCCCGTCGTCGGGTTGACGATGGTCGCCTCGCCGGTGCCGAAGGCGATCTTGACCGGCTGGGTCGTTGGCGACCCGGCCGGCAGGGTGACGGGCGCGTGGTTGGTGCCCAGGCATGACGCCTTCAAGACGTTGTCGTTGATGTCGAGGGCCTGGCCGGTGTTGCCGGCCCAGTACAGGCGGGCGAAGTCGACCGTCGCGCCCTTCGGGACGGTCACCGCGGCCGTACTCGAGTTGAACGTGTCCGCATCGCCGTCAACGTCCGCGTAGCGCATCGCGAAGGCGTCGTTGGTGGACTGGGGGGTCATCGTCCCGGCTGCGCGCTTGGTTGCCGAGTCGCATACCGGCGCGTTCGCCGGGCACACCAGCACAGCGTTGCCGCTGATGCGGAAGTTGCCGTAGACCTCCTTGTTGTACTGCTCGGTGAGCGGTAGCCCGGGCGCCGCCTGGGCAGGCGTGTGTGACAGCACCGCCGGGCCCGCGGCCGCCGCCAGGACGGCAACGGTGAGCAATACGCGCGACACGAGCCCCAACGGTCGGGACCGTCTCCGCGCCACTCTCGACAAAGGACCTGCCATTGTTCCCCCTTGCGACGGGCTCGCTTCCGTTTCGGAGTGAAGTGAGCGCCACGGCCGCCCACACCCGTCGCGTCCTCCGGCGGCCCCGGCGGCTGGCGTATTGAACGCGGTAAGCCCCGATCAAGTCAAGCTCCCTGTAGTCCTTGAAACAGTCAATAAGGCAAGGAGGGCAGGGGCGCAGCAACAGACAAGCGGTGCTCCCTTGGCGAGAACACCGCTTGTCTGCCTGCTCCGGAGCGAGCGCTCCGAAGGCGCTAGCCCATGCCGACGCCCTGGGAGCGCTGCAGCAGCTTGCCCTCGGTCTGCAGGGCGGGAGCGACCATGACCTCGGCCTTCTGGAACTCCTTGAGGGTCTGGTAGCCGCAGGTGGCCATCGAGGTGCGCAGCGCGCCGAACAGGTTCATGGTGCCGTCGTTGACCGGAGCGGGGCCGAGCAGGATCTCCTTGAGAGTGCCGAGCGTGGATGTCCGCACCCGGGTGCCGCGCGGCAGGTCGGGGTGGAAGGTGGCCATGCCCCAGTGGTAGCCGCGGCCGGGCGCCTCCACCGCGCGGGCCAGCGGCGAACCGATCATCACCGCGTCGGCGCCGCAGGCGATCGCCTTGGCCACGTCGCCGCCGGTGCGCATGCCGCCGTCGGCGATCACCTGGACGTAGCGCCCGGTCTCCTCCAGGTGCCGCACCCGCGCCCCGGCCGCGTCGGCCAGGGCGGTGGCCTGCGGCACGCCGATCCCCAGCACCCCTCGGGTGGTACAGGCCGCCCCCGGCCCGACGCCGACCAGCACGCCGGCCGCGCCGGTGCGCATCAGGTGCAGGGCGGTCGAGTAGGAGGCGCAGCCGCCCACGATCACCGGCAGGTCGTAGCGGGCGATGAAGGTCTTGAGGTTGAGCGGCTCGGTGGTGGACGAGACGTGCTCAGCGGAGACCACGGTGCCCTGGATGACCAGGACGTCCAGTCCGGCGTCGAGGGCGTGCTGGTGGTAGCGGGCGACCCGTTGCGGGGTGAGGGACCCGGCCGCGAGCACGCCGGCGTCCTTGATCTCCTTGACCCGCTGCCCGATCAACTCCGGTCTGATCGGCTCGCGGTAGATCGCCTGCATGCGTTTGGTGGCCTCGGCGTCCGGGAGGCCGGCGATCTCCTGGTAGAGGGCGTCCGGGTCCTCGTAGCGGGTCCAGAGCCCTTCGAGGTTGAGGACCCCGAGCCCGCCGAGGCGGCCCAGCTCGATCGCCGTGCGCGGCGACACCACCCCGTCCATGGCCGAGGCGAGCAGCGGCAGGTTGAGCTGGTAGGCGTCGAAGTCCCAGGAGATGTCGATGTCGTCAGGGTCACGGGTGCGCCGGCTCGGCACGATGGCGATGTCGTCGAAGCCGTAGGCGCGGCGACCGCTCTTGCCGATGCCGATCTCAACCTCTGCCACGGGTTCCTCCAGGTTTGGGTGAGAACAGGCGAGAACGAGAAAATAGCAACGACCCGGCAGCGCAGCCAGCCGGGTCGTCTCGGAACTCCATACCTGAAGCTACCAGCGCGGTTTTCCCTGGGTCAAGGACCCTCCAGGAGGCAGGGAAGGCACTCACGCGGGGGCGGAAGCGCGGTACCATTCCACCGTCAGGACCTGCGTCAGCCGACCGCCTGTAAGAGGTTCACGTGCCCGACCCACTTGACCCGTTCGGGTCTGAAGACAACGAGAGCGAGAACACCGAGTTCGAGCCGATCGACGAGGAGGAGCGCTCCGCGCTGCTGGAAGACCTCCGGGATCTGGCCGAGTTCCGTGAGGCGCTCGAACCGCGCGGCTTCCGTGGCGTCGTGATCCCCTGTCCCGACTGCGAGGAGGACCACTACTTCAGCTGGAGCCTCCTGCGCGAGAACCTGGAGCACATCCTCGACCACGGCGAGCCGCGCGTGCACGAGCCGGCCTTCGAGCCGCAGGTCGACCACTACGTCACCTGGGACTACGGCCGCGGCTTCGTGGACGGCCTGCTGGAGGGCGAACGCGAGACCGCCTCCAGCCCGTTGCGCGAGGGCTGGACCTCCCCGACGGAGGCCTCACGCCGGTTGCGCCGCGCCCTCACCACCCGCGGCCTCACCGAGGACGAGGTCGCCGCGGTCCTGAGCGAGGGCGGCCTCCCTCCGGCCGAATAGGCATCCCCGGACGCCCTACAGCCGAGGGGTCGGGACCCGGAAGTAGCTGCGGAGCTCGCCGAGCTCCTCGTCCCAACCCCACTCGTTGTCGAGGAAGGCGCGTTCGCGGACATCCTCAGGCAGCGCGGCGAAGCCCGACTCGGTCAGGGTGAGCCGGGTGCCACGGGGGACCTCCTCCAGGGTGAACTGGACCAGCGTGGTGGCCGGGTCGTCGCCGGCCGGCTGCCAGCGGAAGGCGAGCCGGCGCTCCGGGTCGGCCTTCTCGATCTCGGCGCTGGCCTGCTCGCCGCCGCCGAAGTCGAACAGCATGGCGCCGCCAGGCCGCAGGTCCAGCTCGGCCTGGTTGCAGAACCAGCCAGCCAGCTGCTCGGGGTCGGTGAGTGCCCGCCACACCAGCTTGCGGGGCACCGGCAGGACCATCTGCCGCCGCAGCCGGTCGGGGACCTTCGCTTTCATCACCTTCGCCTTCACCGCCACGCCAGGCGCTCCCGTCGCTCCTGGCGGCGCTCCTGCTCCTGGCGGCGCTCCTGGCGCTGCTGGCGGCGGTCACGCCAGGCGGCTGTGGCTGCCGCGACCGCCACCCCGCTGGCGGCCACCGCCACGCCCGCTGGCAGCCACACCAGCCACAGCCGCCGCCTGCGGCGGAACTCCTGCACCGGCCAGCCGCGTTCGGCGGCGAGCTGGCGCAGCATCCGGTCCGGGTTCACCGCGACCGGGTGGCCGACGCCCTCCAGCAGCGGCCGGTCGTTGACCGAGTCCGAGTAGGCGCTGGAGGCCGCCAGGTCGATGCCCCGCTCGGCGGCGAGCGCGGTGACCGCCTCCAGCTTGGCAGGGCCGTGCAGCACCTGTCCGAGCAGGCGGCCGGTGTAGACCCCGTCCTGGAGCTCCGCCTCGGTGCCGAGAGCGCCGTCCATGCCGAGGTAGCGCGCGATCTCGCCGGCTAGCTCGCGCGGCGCGGCGGTGACCAGATAGGTGAGATCGCCGGCGGCATGGTGGGCGTCGACCACACGGCGCATGCCCGGGTAGATGCGCGGGCCGATCACCTCCACCACGATGTCGTGGCCGATGTGGGTCAGCTCGTCCCGACGCCTGCCCTCGACGAAGGCCAGCGCGGTCTCACGCGCCGCCTCCATGCCACCGCGCCCCTCGGCGCCGGTGAGCCGGAAGGTGAACTGCCCGTAGGCGAAGCCGGCCACGTCCCGCCAGGTGTAGAAGCCGAGCCGGTAGAGGCCGCGCGCGAACAGGTACAGGCTGGAGCCGGGCAGCAGGGTCTTGTCGACGTCGAAAAACGCCGCCTTCGTCACTCCCCGCTCCTCCACCGACGTCATCAGGGCTGGTCAAGCCCCAGCGCGGTGCGGAACCACGGCAGCGTGCGCTCGATCCCCTCGGCCAGGCTGACCTGCGGTTTCCAGCCGAGCTGGGAGGTGGCCAGGGTGATGTCCGGCCGCCGCACCTCGGGGTCGTCCTCCGGCCGGGGCTTGAAGGCGACGCGCGGCTCCACTCCGGCTGCCCACGCCACCATCCGCGCCAACTCCAGGACCGTCACCTCCTCGGGGTTGCCGATGTTCACCGGCCCGGTCAGGTCGCTCCCCAGCAGCCGCCAGATCCCCTCCACCAGGTCTTCCACGTAGCACAGCGAGCGCGTCTGGCTGCCGTCTCCGTGCACCGTCAGCGGCTCCCCCCGCAACGCCTGCACCGCGAAGGTGCAGAACGCCCTGCCGTCGTCAACTCTCATTCGCTCGCCGAAGGTATTAAAAATACGCACAATACGCGTTTCGACGCCGTGGCTGCGATGGTAGGCCATGGTGAGGGCTTCGGCGAAGCGTTTGGCCTCGTCGTAGACGCCGCGGGGGCCGATGGGGTTGACGTGGCCCCAGTAGGTCTCAGGCTGGGGGTGGACCTGGGGGTCGCCGTAGACCTCGCTGGTGGAGGCGAGCAGGAAGCGGGCGCCCTTGTCCTTGGCCAGGCCGAGGGCCCGGTAGGTGCCGAGCGCGCCGACCTTGAGCGTCTGGATCGGGTAGCGGAGATAGTCGATCGGGCTCGCCGGGGAGGCGAAGTGCAGCACCGCGTCGACCGGGCCGGACACGTGGATGAAGTCGGTCACGTCCACGTTCACCAGCCGGAAGTGGGCGCCCTGCAGCTCCTCCACGTTGGCGGCCCGGCCGGTAGGGCGGCCGCCCGACCCCGGCGACGGTGAACCCCGCGCTGACGAAGGCAGCCTGGTCGAGCGCGTTGCGGGCGTCGATCAGGATGGGGTAGGCCATGCGCCCGGCCAGGTCGGCTGGGTCGAGTTCGGCGAACTCGCCCCATTCGGTCATCAGCACCAGCGCGTGGGCGCCGATGGCCACGTCCGCCGCCTTCACAGCCAGCTCCACCCCCGGCGCGAGCTGGGTGACCTCGGCGGGGCTGGCAACCGGGTCGTAGGCGTTCACGCTCGCCCCCTCGTCCAGCAGCATCCTGACCACGTCGATCGCGGGTGACTCGCGCAGGTCGTCGGTGTCCGGCTTGAAGCTCAGCCCGAGCACGCCGATGCGCTTGTCCTCCAGGTGCCACAGCAGCTGGCGGACCTTCTCGATGATCGCCTTGCGCGCCTCGGAGTTAACCCGCGCGACCTCGCGCAGGATGGCGAAGTCCACGCCCAGCTCCTGGGAGCGGTGGGCGAACGCGGCCACGTCCTTGGGGAAGCAGCTGCCGCCGTAGCCCGGCCCGGCGCGCAGGAAGGCGGCGCCGATGCGCGGGTCGAGGCCCATGCCGCGGGCGACCAGCTCCACGTCGGCGCCGGCGCGCTCGCAGACCCGCGCCACCTGGTTGATGAAGCTGATCTTGGTGGCCAGGAAGGCGTTGGAGGCATGCTTGATCAGCTCGGCGGTGTTGCGGTCGGTGGCGAGGAACTCGGTGCCGGGCTGGTCGGTGATCGGGGCGTACAGCGCCCGCAGCACCTCGGTGCCGCGCTCCGAGTCGGTCCCCACCACGATCCGGTCGGGGCGCAGGGTGTCCTCCACCGCTGAGCCCTCCCGCAGGAACTCCGGGTTGGAGGCGACCTCGTAGTCCACGCCGGGACGTGCCTCCCTGGCGATCACCTGGGCGACCCGCTCGCCGGTCTGCACCGGAACTGTCGATTTCTCGCAGATCAGCCTGAACTCGCCGACCGGCAGGTTGCGGGCGACCTCGCAGGCGACCGCCTCGACGTAGCGGAGGTTCGGGCTGCCGTCGGGCCGCGGCGGGGTCCCGACCGAGATGAAGATCACCTCGCCGTGCCGCACCGCCTCGCCCTTGTCCGAGGTGAAGCGCAGCCGCCCGGCGGCCAGCGCCTCGGCCATGAGCGGCTCCAGCTCCGGCTCGTGGAACCACGCCTTGCCGCCGCGCATCAGCTCGATCTTGGCCTGGTCGTCGTCGTCCGCGACCACGTCATGGCCGATCTTGGCCATGCATACCGCCGTGACTAGACCCACATGCCCCGCCCCGATCACCGTCACCCGCATGTCACGTCGCTCCTGGGTCGTCTCGACGATTGGTCGCTGTTACGAACTAAAGAGTCAGGAAACAGACGGCGATCTTACCAATGCGCCGTTCCCGACGAGCTTCATCCCCACTATCCCCGAACTCGGGAACGCCGCGATCACAGTGCGCACTCGAATCCGTCATCGTGCCCGGTTCGCCGCTGTCGCCGCCGCGCTCGCGGCCGCGCTGGCCGCCGGGCTGGCCCCCGGACCGGCCCTGGGCGCCACCACCACCCCTACGCCCGCTCGCTTGACCGCCGGGCCGGGGATCGGGGCGCGCTCGGCGATCCTGGTCGATCCTGCCAGCGGCGAGGTCCTCTGGAGCCGCGATCCGCTGACGCCGAGGGCCCCGGCGAGCCTCACCAAGATGCTCACCGCGCTGCTGGTCCGCGCCACCCTGCCGCTGGGCGCGGTGGCGGTGGCCGGCAAGGACGCAGCCCAGGCCGCACCCACCAGGCTGGGGCTGCGGCCCGGCCAGAAGCTCCTGGTCGGGCAAGGCTTGGAGGCGCTCCTGATCCTGTCGGCCAACGACGTGGCGGTGCTGCTCGCCAACCGCGCCGGTGGCTCGCCAGAGCGCTTCCAGGCGGCCATGAACGCCGAATCGCAGCTCCTTGGGCTGCGGACCTCCGCCTGGCACACCCCCAACGGGCTGGACAGCGACGGGCACCGCGCCAGCGCCTTCGACCTGGCGATCCTCGGCCGGGCCGTGCTGCGCGACCCCTGGCTCGCCCGGGTCGTGCGCCTGCGCCAAGCCGCGTTCACCAGCCCGGACGGCCACCGTCACACCGTCCACACGCACTCGGGGTTCCTAGTGAGCTATCCGGGCGCGATCGGCATCAAGACCGGCTTCACGAATCGCGCGGGGCACTGCGTGGCCGCCGCGGCGACGCGAGGCGGCCGCACCCTGATCGCCGTGGTGCTCAACAGCCCCAGCCCGCCAGCCGACGCGGCGCAGATGATGAACTGGGGGTTCGCGGGCGGCCGGGCCTCCAGCCCCAGCTCCAGCCCCAACTCCACCGAGGGATTGCGGCTGCCGCCCTATGTCAAGCCAGCAGGAGTCAGTTCGCTGCTGCCGCCCGCCTCACCGCTGCTCACGGCCCCGGTGCCGGTGGCAGCATCCCGGGCGGCCGCCCGGACGCTCCCGCTAGGCCTTGGCCTTGGCCGCTTCAGCGGCGAGGCCGCCGCTGTCTGCGGCGTGCTGCTGATCAGCGGGGCCGTGGTGATGACCAGCCGGCGGCGCCGGCGCAGACGATTCCTCTTCTAGAGACGCTTCCTGAGGGCGGCGACCGCGGCGGCTGGGTCGGGGGCTTCGGTGATCGCCCTGACGACCACCGCACGGGAGGCGCCGGCACCGGCGACTTCGTCGAGGGTTCCCAGGTCGACGCCGCCGATCGCGAACCAGGGGACCGGCGGGCGGAGCGCGGCGACTGCCTCCAGCAGGCCGGTCCCGACGGCGGGGCGGCCTGGCTTGGTGGCGGTGGCGTAGACCGGGCCGACCGCGAAGTAGTCCCAGCCCTCCTCGATCGCCCGGCGGGCCTGGTCGAGGTCGTGGGTGGAGCGGCCGAGCAGCATGCCGTCGCCGCCGACAATGCGCCGGGCCCAGGCCATCGGCAGGTCGTCCTGGCCGAGGTGGAGGACGTCGGCACCGGCTGCCAGGGCGACGTCGGCACGGTCGTTGAGGGCGAGCAGCCCGCCGTGCCGGTCGGCGGCCTGGCGCAGCACGGCGGCGGCCTCCAGCAGCGGCACGGCCTCGGCCTCCTTGTCGCGCAACTGCACGATGTCCACACCGGCGCCGTAGACCGCGTCGGCGAAGGCAGCCAGGTCCGGCCGGATCGGCGTGCAGAGGTAGAGCCGCGCGGCCGCCAGCCGCTCCCTGCGGGCGCCACGGGTCATGTCCATGCGATCAGGGCACACCGTTCAGGGCGTCTGGGGCGGTGGCGACAGGTCGGCGACGCCCTCGAAGGAGCTGGAGGCTTCGGCGTAGAGGCGGCGAGGGATCCTGCCGGCGAGGTGGGCGAGGCGGCCCGCTTCGACCGCCTTACGCATCGCCTCGGCCATCAGGGCTGGTTCCTGCGCGCGGGTGACCGCGCTGGCCAGCAGCACCGCGTCGCAGCCGAGCTCCATGGCGACGGCGGCGTCCGAGGCGGTCCCGATGCCGGCGTCGAGCACGATCGGGATGGTCGCGTGTTCGAGGATGATGCGCAGGTTGTAGGGGTTGCGAATGCCCATGCCGCTGCCGATCGGCGAGCCCAGCGGCATCACCGCGGCGCAGCCGAGCCCCTGCAGCTGGCGGGCCAGGATCGGGTCGTCGTTGCTGTACGCGAGCACCGTGAAGCCGTCGTCCACCAGGGTCTCGGCCGCGTCGAGCAGCTCAGGGCCGTCCGGCAGCAGGATGCGGTCGTCGCCGATCACCTCCAGCTTGATCCAGTCGGTCTCGAACGCCTCCCGCGCGAGCTGGGCGGTGCGCACCGCGTCCCGAGCGGTGAAGCACCCGGCGGTGTTGGGCAGCAGCTTGCAGCTCACCCTCCGGAGCACGTCCAGCACCGACCCTCTGGCGTCCGGGCTGGTCCTGCGCAGCGCCACCGTGGCCAGCTCGGTGCCGGAGGCGACCAGGGCCTGCTCCAGCGCCTCCAGGCTCGACGCTCCCCCGGTCCCCATGATCAGCCGGGACGAGAACGACTGGCCAGCAATGATGAGCGGGTCACCCATGGTCTTGCCTCAACCTCCCTGCGCCGCGCCGAGCACCTCGACGCGGTCCTGGTCGCCGAGCCTGGTAGTGGTCCAGGCACCCCGTGGCACCACCTCGCCGTTGACGGCCACCGCGATCCCCGTGGCGGTCGCCGCATGCCCGGCCACGGCCAGCACGGCGGCGATGGTCGCATCCGGGTCCAGCTCGGTCGGCACGCCGTTGACGACCACGGTCATGGCTGGCCCCCTCCCGTGTCGGCCGCAGCTGTAGCGGTCGCAGGAAGGGTCCCAGCCCCGAAGCGCAACGGCGAGAACGGGGCGATCAGCTCGGGCACGCGCCCGCTGGCGAGCAGCTCGGCGACGGTGTCGGCGGTCACCGGGGCCAGCAGGATGCCGTTGCGGAAGTGCCCAGCGGCGACCACCAGGCCGTCGGTCAGCGGGCCGAGCAGGGGCGCGTTGTCGGGCGAGCCTGGCCGCAGGCCGGCGACGGTCTCGGTCAGCTCCAGCTCGCCGGTGTCGGGCAGCAGCTCCAGGGCGGCTCGCAGCAGGTCGTGGACGGCGCGAGCGGTGACGGTGGCGTCGAAGCCCCGCTCCTCCACGGTGGCGCCCACCACCACCCGGCCATCGGCGCGGGGGACCACGTACACGTCGAGCCCGCGGACGTTGTGGCGGCACACCGGCGCCTCGCGCGGTCCCCGCAGGTGCAGCAGCTGCCCCTTGACGGGGCGGACTGGCGGCACTAGCTCCGGTGGCAGGCCCTCCAGCCCGGCGCTCCAGCACCCCGCCGCGAGCACCACCGTGGCGGCGTCGATGCGCTCCCCGCTGGCGAGCGTGACCCCCCTCCCCCAGGTGGGTCCGGCGACGTGGATCTCGGCGACCCGCCCGGCCTCCAGGCGCACCCCTGCCCGCTCGCAGGCGGCCAGCAGCGCCTCGGCCACGGCACGGTTGTCGACCTGGCGGTCGCTGGCTGCGAGGATGCCGCCGCGAACCCCGGGTGCGAGCCCCGGCTCGATCTGGCGGCACTCACGGCCCCGTAGCCGCTCTGCTTCCAGCCCGAGTGAGCGCTGGAAGCGATAGAGGTCGTCTAGGGCGGCGTTGTCGTCCGCATCGCGGGCGACGATCAGGGTGCCATTGTGGCGGTAGCCGATGTCACGACCAGACTGTTCTTCCAGCTCGGCGGCGAATCCCGCCCAGCGCTCGGCCGAGGCCAGGTTGAGGCGCAGCAGCGCCTGCTCGCCGTAATGCACCTCTCCGACCGGCGCGAGCATCCCGGCCGCCGCCCAGGAAGCACCGCGCCCCGGCTGCTCATCCACCACGGTCACGGCGAGCCCGTACCCGGCCGCTCGCCAGGCGATGCCGAGCCCGATCACGCCTCCACCGACGATGACCACGTCTGGCGAGGGCCCTGTCGCCGTTTGCATGCTGATCCCTCCCTCCGCCGGCATTACCCGGAGCAGGTTCAAACGGTCGGCGGCACACCGAATTAGCCGCCCTCTCAGCCTGGTGGTCCAGGCTCCCGTGCGTCTCCCAGCGTACTCTTTCAACCTACTATGGCCAGCAGCGTCGATATCTATGTTGAGCAGGGCGTCCGCGCGCACGCCGACGGCGCGACCGCAGCCTGGACCTTCGCGCTCCCCCACTGGGGGCGCTGCGGGGAGGGTCCTGACGAGCGCTCCGCGCTGGCCGCGCTGGCAGCGGCGACCGGGCTCGACCTGGATGCGATGGCGGTGGCCGAGCGGATCGCGGGGATGGAGAACGCCTTCCTGCGCGACCGGCACCCCGCCACCCCCGAGGAGGTGGCCCGCACCGCGGAGATCCTGAAGGCGGCGCGGGCGGACACTGTCGCGCTGGTTCGTTCCGCCACCGTCGCGGAGCTGGACTGGCGGGACCCCGAGCGGGTGCTGCCGCCCTCGGCCACGTGGCACACGCTGCGGCAGGCGGCCTGGCATCTCTGCGACACCGAGTCCCGCGTCTATCTCGCCGGGCTCGGGGAGGCACCCCAGCGCCGCAGCCTGGACCTGCTCATGGAACTGGAGCGGTCGCATGCGCACGTCCTCACCACGATCGCCCGCCTGGCACCGCACCGCTCCCGCAGCCTGGGCGGCGAGACCTGGACCACCGTGAAGGTGCTGCGGCGCCTCGCCTGGCACGAGCGCGCCGAACTGGTCCCCATGCGCCTGCAACTGGTCAGGGCACGGATGGCGGCACCGCAGCGCTGAAGCGAACCCGCAACGACAAGCGGGCCCCCGCCAGTGCGGCCGGGGCCCGCTCCCGTCTTGCCGAGGTGGGCGGCTACATGCCCATCCCATGGTTGTGGCCGCCGCCAGCAGCGGCGTCGGCCTTCTCCTCTGGCTTGTCCACCACCAGGGTCTCGGTGGTGAGCAGCAGCGCGGCGATCGAGGCCGCGTTCTGCACCGCTGAGCGGGTCACCTTGGCCGGGTCGATCACGCCTTCCTTGATGAGGTCGACGTACTCGCCGGTGGCCGCGTTCAGGCCCTGGGCGTCGGACAGCTCGCGGACCTTCGCGACCGCCACTGCGCCTTCCAGGCCGGCGTTGCTGGCGATCCAGTACAGCGGCAGCTCCAGCGCCTTGCGCACGATCTGCGCGCCGGTCGCCTCGTCGCCAGTGAGGTCCAGCTTGGCGATGGCGTCCTGGGCCCGCAGCAGGGCCACCCCGCCACCGGGGACGATGCCCTCCTCGACCGCGGCACGCGTGGCCGACAGGGCGTCCTCGATGCGGTGCTTCTTCTCCTTCAGCTCGACCTCGGTGGCCGCGCCGACCTTGACCACGGCGACGCCGCCGGACAGCTTGGCCTGCCGCTCCTGCAGCTTCTCGCGGTCCCAGTCGGAGTCGGTCCGCTCGATCTCGGTCTTGATCTGGGCGATGCGGCCCTTGATGTCGGCCTCGGAGCCGGCGCCCTCGATGATGGTGGTCTCGTCCTTGGTGATGACCACGCGGCGGGCGCTGCCGAGCAGGTCGAGGGTGGCGTTCTCGAGCTTGAGGCCGACCTCCTCGCTGATGACCTCGCCGCCGGTGAGGACGGCGATGTCGGCGAGCATGGCCTTGCGGCGGTCGCCGAACCCGGGCGCCTTGACCGCGACCGACTTGAAGGTGCCGCGGATCTTGTTGACCACCAGGGTGGCCAGCGCCTCGCCGTCGACGTCCTCGGAGAGGATGACCAGCGGGCGGCCCGCCTGGACGACCTTCTCCAGGACTGGCAGCAGCACCTGCGCGGAGGAGACCTTCTGGTTGGCGATCAGGATGTAGGGGTCCTCGAAGACCGCCTCCATCCGCTCGGGGTCGGTGACGAAGTAGGGCGAGATGTAGCCCTTGTCGAACTGCATGCCCTCGGTGAACTCGAGTTCCATCCCGAAGGTCTGCGACTCGTCGACGGTGATGACGCCGTCCTTGCCGACCTTGTCCATCGCCTCGGCGATGATGCGGCCGATCTCGGCGTCCTGGGCGGAGATGGCCGCGACCGAGGCGATCTCCTCCTGGGTCTCCAGCTCGCGGGCCTGGTTGCGGATGTGCTCGGCGACCGCCTCGACGGCCCGCTCGATGCCCCGCTTGAGGCCCATCGGGTTGGCGCCGGCGGCAACGTTGCGCAGGCCCTCGTGCACCAGCGCCTGCGCCAGCACCGTGGCGGTGGTGGTGCCGTCACCGGCGACGTCGTTGGTCTTGGTGGCGACTTCCTTGGCGAGCTGCGCGCCGAGGTTCTCGTAGGGGTCCTCGAGGTCGATCTCCTTGGCGATGGTGACGCCGTCATTGGTGATCGTGGGCGCGCCCCACTTCTTGTCGAGCACCACGTTGCGGCCCTTGGGGCCGAGCGTGACCCGGACGACGTTGGCGAGCTTGTCGACACCCGCCTCCAGCGCCCGGCGCGCGCTCGCGTCGAACAGCAGCTGCTTTGCCATAAGCGTGTGCCCCTCTTACTTCTTGACGATGGCGAGGACGTCCCGCGCGGAGAGGATCAGGTAGTCGGTGCCGCCGTACTTGACCTCGGTGCCGCCGTACTTGGAGTAGATGACCGTGTCGCCGACCTTGACGTCGAGCGGGACGCGGTTGCCGTCCTCGAACCGGCCTGGGCCGACCGCGATGACCTCGCCCTCCTGGGGCTTCTCCTTGGCGGTGTCGGGAATGACCAAGCCGGAGGCGGTGGTCTCCTCGCCCTCACCTGGCTTGACGACGATCCGGTCCTCGAGCGGTTGCAGGCTGACGCCCATCGTTCCTCCTTCATCCGTCTTCATCTGTGGTGGCCGCACCCGATGGGTGGGCCGAGGTTTCTTACGGCCTTCAATTCAGGCCTGTCAATCTCCCGCGGGATGTTAGCACTCACTCATGGCGAGTGCTAGTGGCACCTCCGCGCCGTTTGGGGCGGCGGGGGGCGCGGCGGCCGTGGCCGGGGACGATCTGGAGGTTGGGGTCGGCCCCGACGTCCAGCGAGGTGCGCTCGCCACGCTTGAGCTGGAAGTAGCCGGCGCAGCCGATCATGGCGCCGTTGTCGGTGCACAGGGCGGGCGAGGGCGCCAGCACCCGCACATTTCGCCGCTCCGCCTCCTCATTCAGGCGGGCGCGCAGGCGCGAGTTGGCCGCGACCCCGCCGGCCAGCAGCACCGTGTCCACGCCCTCGGCGGAGGCGGCCCGCAACACCTTGCTGACCTGCACGTCCACCACCGCCTCCTGGAACGAGGCGGCGACGTCGTTGACGTTGACCTGCTCCTGCCCGCCCTGGGCGCGGACATGGCGCAGCACGGCGGTCTTGAGCCCCGACAGCGAGAAGTCGTAGGTGCCGTCGTCGATCAGGGCACGCGGGAAGCGGACCGCCGCCGGGTCGCCCCCCTCTTGGGCCAGCATGTCGATCGCCGGGCCGCCCGGGTAGCCAAGCCCGAGCACCCTGGCGACCTTGTCGTAGGCTTCCCCGGCGGCGTCGTCGATGGTCTGCCCGAGCACGCGCATCACCCCCAGGTCGTCCATGACCAGCAGGCTGGTGTGCCCGCCGGAGACCACGAACACCACCGCGGGCAGCGGCAGGGCGCCGTGGTCGAGGACGTTGGCGTAGACGTGCCCGATGAGGTGGTTGACACCGATCAGCGGCCGGTCCAGCGCCAGCGCGTAGCTCTTGGCCGCGGCCACCCCGACCAGCAGCGAGCCGGCCAGCCCAGGCCCGATGGTGACCGCGATCGCGTCGACGTCGCCGAGGTGGACACCGCCGAGCGCGCAGGCTTCCTCCACCGCCGGGTGCAGCAGGTCGACGTGCGCCCGGGAGGCGATCTCCGGCACCACCCCGCCGTAGCGCGCGTGCAGGGTCTGCTGGTCGGCGATCACGTTGGAGCGGACCACCTCGCCGTCCTCGACCAGGGCCACCCCGGTCTCGTCGCAGGAGGTCTCGATCCCGAGGATCAGCATCGCTTGACCAACTATCGGACCTCGCGCGGCTCGGGGGTGCGGCGGGCCAACTCGGCGAGGCGGCTCTCGTAGGCGGGGGTCTGCAGGCCCTCGGCCCACATGATCAGGGCGTCCTCACCGGTCTCGGCGTAGTAGTTCTTGCGGATGCCGACCGGGGCGAAGCCAAACTGGTGGTAGAGGCCCTGCGCGCCGTGGTTGGCGACCCGGACCTCCAGGGTGCAGGCGGTCGCGCCGCGGCGCCTGGCCTCGGTGACCAGCGCGTACAGCAGCCTGGAGGCGACCTTGCGGCGGTGCGCGCCGGGATCGACGGCGATGTTGGTGACGTGCGCCTCGTCGCCGAAGACCATCAGCCCGGCGTAGCCGACCACCCGGCGGGAGGCGCGCGCGACGATGTAGAACCTGGTCGACCTCTGCACGATCTCGGACAGGAACAGCGTCATCGTCCAGGGTCGCGGGTAGACCTGGCGTTCGATGTCGAGGACCTGCGGGATGTGGCGCCGCCGCATCTGGGTCAGCTCGATCTCCAGCGGCAGGTCGGGGTCGTCCAGCTTGCCGCCGCGTGGGGGGAACAGGGTTGCCATCGCTCAGGCTCCCGCAGCCTCATGCGTCCCCGCCGCAGCCGTGCCGCCACGCTCCGCCGCCAGCCGGCGCTCTATCGCCGGGTCGACGTCGGGACGCCGCAGGTACAGCGGGGTCACGTCGAAGGGATTGGTGTACTCCTCCCGGAGGAAGCGCGACACGGCCAGCTCGACCAGCGCCACCGCCGAGGGCGCGGCCCGGCCGGGCCCCGTCAGCTCGATGTCTTCGCCGAGATGCTCGAACGCGCTGTGGTAGCGGAGGGCCCCGTCGCCGCACAGCAGCACGCTCCCGCCCCGTGCCTGCAGGCCGGCGGCGAGCTGGTCGGGGCGGATGACCTGGTAGTCGGTCGCCCGGACGATGCCGCCGTGGACCGGCCGGTACAGCGCGGCGAAGATCTCGCCGCGGCGCGCGTCGATGGTTGCGCAGATGCTCCGCTTCGCGTGCCGTTGCGCGAACGCCAGCAAATCGAGGCTTGGCACCGCCACCATCGGCAGTCGCCACGCCTGCGCCAGCGCCTTGGCACCGCTGACCCCCACCCGCAGCCCGGTGAACAGGCCCGGCCCGATGCCCACCGCGACCCCCCCAAGGGCGCTGCCCTCCACCCCGGCCTGCTCCAGCGTCCAGGCGACCAGCGGGGCGAGCAACTCGGCATGGGCACGGTCGTTGCGCACCGCCACCGCCGCCAGCGGGCCGGCGTCCGTGCCCACAGCGACACTGGTCGTCGGCGTGGCAGTGTCGATCCCCAGGACCAGCAACGAATGCGTGCCTTTCAACCGGATCGGTCGGTCAAGAGAACGTATTGTGGCATCCCAACCGCCATCCGCGCCGTAGGTCTCGCCGGCGAGCTCAGAGGTCCGGCTCAGCCTGGGGCTGATCCCGGCCGATCCAGAATGAAATGGCGCTGCTCCTGATCGTCCAGGCTGCCGACCAGGCCCGGTCGGACACGGCGGCGACCCTGCGGGCCGAGGGCTACGAGGTCCTGGAGGCAGCCTCGGCAGACCAGGCGGCCTCGCTGGCGCGGGCGTGGCGGCCCGCGGTCATCCTGCTTGACCCCCTGCTCCCAGGGGAGACCGGCGACGACCTGTACGTCCAGCTGCAGCGCGAGCTGGGAGGCCTCGCGACCCAGATTCTGTTCCTCCCGTTCCCGGCGAAAGCGCCGGAACCGGGAGCGGAGGCGGAAGCGGAGGGCGCGCTGCCGGCGCCGCTGCTCGGAGGGCTGGACGTGGTCACCAGGGTTGGTCTCGCTCTGCGTGGCAAAACCGTCCATGACGAGCTGAACCGGGCCGATCCGACCTTGGAGGGAGGGCCGCAGGGATCGGGATGGACCGATCCGCTCACCGGGCTCGCCAACCGCCTCGCCTGCCAGCAGCGGCTGCGGGCGGCCTGCCAGCACGCCGCGGCCAGCCAGGAGCCCCTCGCGCTGGTCCTGGCAGATCTGGACCACTTCGCGCTGCTCAACGATGCGGTCGGCTTCGCCGCCGGCGACCAGGCGCTGCAGCTCTTCGCCGGCCTGCTGCACGAGTCCTGCCGCCGCGGCGACACCGCGGGGCGCTGGGAGGGCGCCACCTTCCTGCTGATCCTGCCGGGGATCCCGCTGGAGCCAGCCTGGTACGTGGCCGAGCGGGTGCGCCTGCGCACCGCTGCCATGGCCAGGGCCATCGGCACCGAGCAGATCACCCTGTCGGCGTCCCTGGGCGTCGCCGAGTGCCAGTCCGGCGACCGCTGGATCGACCTGTTCGCCCGCGCCGAAGCCGCCCTGGCACGCGCCAAGCGCTCCGGCCGCAACCGCGCCGAGGTGGCATGAGGTGGCACAAAGCGCGCGCCCTCTACGATGGCGGCCAACAGTGACACCATGAATCACTGCGTCAATCATTGCGTCCTGGCGGATCCTGGCGCGAGGCGACCGATGGAGGAGAAGGCGATGGTGGCTGCAACGGACCCGAAGGCTGTTGCCAGGGAACGGATCGACCAGATCAAGGACGACCTGCTGGGACTGAGCCGGCGGATCCACAGCCATCCGGAGATCGGCTTCGAGGAGGAGCGGGCCTGCGGCTGGCTGTGCGAGCTGCTGAGCCAGTCGGGATTCGAGGTGGAGGCCGGGATCGCCGAGCTGCCCACCGCCTTCGTGGCCCGCAGCGGGCCGGGGCCGCTGCGGCTGGTCATCTGCGCCGAGTACGACGCACTGCCCGGGATCGGACATGCCTGCGGGCACAACATCATCGCCGCCACCTCGGCCGGCGCGGCCATCGGACTCGCCGGCCTCGCCGCCGACCTCGGCATCGAGGTGGTGGTCGTCGGCACTCCGGCCGAGGAGGGCGGCGGCGGCAAGATCCTGTTGCTGGAGCGGGGCGCCTTCGACGGCGCCCACGCGGCCATGATGGTCCACCCGTCCCCCTTGGACCTGGCCGCGATGCCGGTCATCGCGGTGGACCAGTTCACCGTCCACTACACCGGCAGGACCGCGCACGCCTCCGCCTGGCCCGAGCTCGGCATCAACGCGGCCGATGCGCTAGTGGTCGCCCAGACCGCGATCGGGCTGCTGCGCCAGCACCTGCGCCCCACCGACCGGGTCCATGGCATCGTCACCAAGGGCGGCGACGCGCCCAACGTGGTCCCGGCCGACACCAGCGGCCGCTGGCTGGTGCGTGCGGCCTCCCTTGATGAACTGGACGAGGTCGCCCAGAAGGTGCGGCGCTGCTTCGACGCCGGCGCGCTGGCCACCGGCGCGACCGTTGAGATCACCCGCGACCACGTGCCCTACGCGGAGATGCACCACGACCCGGGCCTCAGGGACGCCTACCGCCGCAACGCCGAGGCGGTCGGCCGGCGCTTCCCCGAGGACGAGAGCCCCTACCAGCGTGCCGCCGGCTCCACCGACATGGGCAACGTCTCGCTGGCGCTCCCCTCGATCCACCCCACCATCGGCATCGACTCGCTGCCGGCCGTGA